>ENA-UERG01000731-UERG01000731.1-human-gut-metagenome-genome-assembly--contig:-NODE-731-length-30766-cov-16.982046_pt1 | contig 30766 bp, 18 predicted proteins | sample MGYA00242954_ERZ507954 | MGnify/ENA primary metagenome ERZ507954 (study PRJEB26167, sample SAMN06115478) | human gut metagenome | host: Homo sapiens | place: China:Sichuan | collected 2015-01-21... | reverse complement strand
ACACCAAAGAACATTTATTATATTTAGCGTCCGTACGCCGCAAAAATATCGCCGTCATCTTCGCCCGCGCGCTGATTCTTTTCGCACTGCTCGGCATATGGGAACTCGCCGCGCGTCTGAACTGGGTGAATCCGTTCGTAACCTCGTCGCCCTCGCGCGTAGCGAAAACGCTGGGCGAACTGTACCGCGCGGGCACGCTGTTTTATCATATCGGCGTAACGCTATCCGAAACGCTGATCGGCTTTTTCATCGCCGTCGCGGGCGGTTACGTTCTGGCGCTGCTGTTATGGTGGAGCGACGGCGTGCGCCGCACAGCCGAACCGTATCTCGTAGTCATCAACGCGCTGCCCAAAATCGCGCTGGGACCGCTCGTCATCATCTGGTTCGGCACCGGGAAAGAAGCGATTATCTGCATGACCGTGCTGGTGGGCATCATCGTAGCCACGATGAACATGCTGGGCGGATTTATGGCGACGGACGAAAACAAACTGCTGCTTCTCCGTTCGCTGGGCGCCGACAAAATGCAGATTCTGTTAAAACTCGTGGTACCCTCGTCGCTGCCCGCGTTCATTTCCATGCTGAAAATCAGCGTGGGCATGGCGTGGATCGGCTCGATTATGGGCGAATACATCGTTTCGAAAGCGGGCATCGGCTATTTAATCGTGTACGGCGGGCAGGTTTTCAAACTCGATCTCGTCATGGCGTCGGTGTTCGTACTGTGCGTGCTTGCCGCGGGCATGTACGCCGTGGTGGCTACGCTTGAAAAAATCGTAGTGAAATCGCGGGAATCATAAGTTTTTTACATGCGCCGTATTTAAAATTCGTACAGAAAATCCGCCGCTCCGGAAGGTTTCCGGAGCGGCGGATTTTCAGCCTGTATTTCAGCTTAGCCGAATGGAAATAAGCTTGTTTTCATTCGGTTAAGCTTTTGCAAAAAGCAAATGCCCCGTGATGAGCAGCCATACGAGATCCACCCAACCGAAAATGATGCCGCAAGGGATCGTGAGAATCGCAAACACGAGCGTAAGCAACTTCGGGCGAGACATATACGCCGACCAACGCACGCACAATTCAATCACCCAGTTTACAACGGGAATCAACAAAAGAATTACCTGCACCAAAATGCTCTGTTTGTAAAACCATTTTGCCATAATATCCTCCTCGCTCCGCGGGATTTTTTTCGTTTGTTCCCCGAAGCGTCTTTCTGTTTTTTATTATACTACAAGCCGTGTGTTTTGTCAAGGATTCGAAGTAGAAGATTTAGCCGAATGAAAATAAACTTGAACATGCCTGAAAAGGCGGCATATTATCGCTGCACTCTGCCCGAGCCGTCGCCGCCCGCAAGCGCCTCTATTTCCGCCTCGTCCGCCAGATTGACGTCGCCGTCTATCGTGTGTTTTATCGCCGCGGCAGCCACCGCGAAATCCAGCCGCTTCTGTACGTCCGCGTACTTGTTCGCCGCAAAAATATACCCCGCCGCAAACGCGTCGCCGCCGCCCACTCTGTCCACAATCGGGTGCAGCTCGTACCGCTTCGAAACGTAGTATTTCCCGCCCGCGAAACACGAAGCCGCATAGCCGTTGTCGTCTGCCGAGCGCGAAATCCGGTCGGTAAACACCACGCACGAAAGACGGAATTTTTCCGCCAGCGCGCGCATCGTTTCCTCCTCCGACTCGCATTGCAGCCCGTACACGTCCAGCGTCTGCGGCGCGTTGGAAATGAGTACGTCCACATACGGCGTGAGTTCTTTCATCGCCTCGCGGGCAGCCTCTTTCGTCCACAATTTCGCACGGTAATTCGGGTCGAACGAAACGGTCAGCCCCGCCTCTTTCGCCTTTTTTACGGCAATTTTGCAAAGCTTCAACGCGTTTTCGGAAATGCCCGCCGTAATGCCCGTAAAATGAAACCACGTGGCGCCGCGAAAAATCTCGTCCCAGTTAAAATCGGCTTCTTCCGCCTGCGCGATCGCCGAATCCGCGCGGTCGTATACCACTTTCGAAGCGCGCACCGAAGAGCCGCGTTCCAGATAGTAAACGCCCATCCGGTTGCCGCCGCGCGCGATATGCTCCGTACCCACGCCGAAGCTTTTCAGCACGGAAACCGCCCCGTCCGCCACCGCGTTTCGGGGCAGTTTCGTTACAAATTCCGCAGGTATGCCCAGCTGCGCAAGCGAACACGCCACATTGCTTTCCGCCCCGCCGTACGTCGCCTCGTACACGGGCGTTCTGCCGATGCGATTGTGATTTTGCGGCGTCAGCCGCAGCATAATTTCCCCGAACGTTACAACTTTCATCGTTTTTTTACCTGTTATCCGTATTTTTTGATTTCAATGACGTCGAAAGGTTTCATCCCCTTTTCGGAACGTTTTCGCCGCACAACGCCGTTATTTGTTTTCAATCAAATGCCAGGCAAACCCGCAGATTTCTTCGTTCAGATAGGCAAAATAAATATGCCCCGATTCGTCGCGCTTGAACGACGATTCGTCAAACGTGAAGCCCGCCGCCCTGATTCTCGCCATCGCGCGTTCCGCGTTCGTGGTGCCTATCGCCACGTGCCCGCATCTGCCTCTGCCGCCGTTTTTCATCAGCTCCGCCTTATCTTCCGCAAACACGCTGACGGGCGTTTCGCGCGGTTCGAATCCGAACGCCTTTTTTAAAAGTTCCGCGCCCGCAAACGCCTCTTTGTCGCCCGCGCAGTTTATCCCGATATGCGCCACGGAATACCCCAGCATTTTTCTCGTCGCCTTTTCGCAAAGCGCCGTAATCCCCGCGTAATCGCCGTTTTTCATCAGCGTTTCCGGCGTCAGCCAGCTGCCGCCGCAACACACGACTTTTTTAAACGCGAGATACCCGTTCAGGTTCTCCTCGTTGATTCCGCCCGTCGGCATAAAACTCATATCGCGATAAGGCGCGGAAAGCGCTTTGATCGCCGCCAGCCCGCCCGATTGTTCCGCCGGGAAAAATTTCACGAAGTCCAGCCCCGCTTCCATCGCCGCTTCTATCTGCGTCGCGCTCGATACCCCCGGCACGAACGGCACGCCCAGAGAAATGCAATGCGCCGCAACGCGTTGGTTGAAGCCGGGCGCCACGCAGAACTGCGCGCCCGCTTCGACGGCTTCGTCCGCCTGATCCTCGGTAAGCACCGTTCCCGCGCCCACCGTAAGTTCGGGGCGCGCCTTGCGCATCGCGGCAATCAGCTCCGCCGCACCCGCCGCGCGGAAAGTTACTTCCGCCGCGTACACGCCGCCCCGGTATAATGCGTCGGCAAGAGCCGCGCCGTCCGTGCCCGCAACGGGCTTGATGACGGGCACCAGCCCCGCTTCGTACAGTTTGTTTTTCACATTGTCCGAAATTTTCATTTCTTCTTCCTGCCTTTTTTGTTACGTATTTATTATATAACAAAAACGCGGAGCTTGTCAACCGCAAGCGCCGCGTTTTTCCGTAGATTCGTTCTGATTTTTTGTTTTATTCGGTACGCAAAGCCACCACGGGATCTTTCTTCGCCGCCGAGGACGCGGGAATCAGCCCGGAAATCAACGTCAGCGCAACGCTTACCGCAATCATAAGCAGACCTTGCCCGAAAGGCAGCGACGCCAGCGAACCGACGCCCGTAAGACGTTTCAGCAGCCGATTGATCGGCAACGACAGCAGATACGTTACCGCTACGCCGAACGTTCCCGCAAACAAGCCGATTAAAAACGTTTCCGCGTTGAACAGATGGCGGATATCCTTCTTCCGCGCGCCAAGAGAACGCAACACGCCGATTTCTTTCGTGCGTTCCACCACGGAAACATATGTGATAATGCCTATCATCACCGAAGAAACAACCAGCGAAATGGCGGTGAAGGCAACCAGCACGTACGTTACCGCGTTCAGCATCGTCTGCACCATGCTCATCATCGTGCCCACCGTATCGGTATAAGTAACTTTCTGCGCCGCATCGTGCGAATCGTTCCACGCGTCAAGATAAGAAATCACCTTTGCTTTCGTATCGAAATCGGAAGGATAAACGGAAATCTTGCGCACTTTGTCGCTGCCGCTCAGCGCCTGCAACGCCTTATCTACGGAAACGTTGAAATATTTATCTTTCAAAAACGCGTCCAGCATGCCCGATTCCGCGGAACCTACTCCTGCGGACGGGAAATAATTTTTCATGATTTCGCCCGAAACATACGAATCGTTCAGATGCTGCGCCGGCGAGCGGTAAATATCCGTTTCCAGCCGCGCCAGCTTCTGCCCGTCGGGCACGCCCGCGTTGTGCAAATCGATGAGTTCGTTCACGGAATCTTTGATGTTGCTCTTCTCGTTCACCCACTTCACGATTGCGGACTTTTTATTTTCTTCCACAAACTTTTTCGCCAGACTTTCCGTAACGTTCAGCCCTTTCTGCAAACACCCGTAATCCAGCCCGTCTTTCAGTTTAAGTATCCCTTTCACCGTCAGCTGCACGCCCGCGCCGTCCGCCGCGTCCAGGTTTGCGTCCGCGCCCGTCCGCACGCCCGAATAGGTAAACGGATAGGTATCCGACGGGGCGTTTTCCTTATACACGGCGTCGTTGTAATAAAGCGTGTACCGCTTCGAAAGCAGGGTGGAATACGGAATCAGTTTAGAAGCTTCCGGATCCTTCCCGGCAACGGTTCCGTCTTTCGGCGCGTTATCGAAATAGGTTAAAAATTTCGTTTCTTCTATAAAGCCCAGCTGCGCCATCAGAAGATCTATCGCCGTGTTATCTCTGCCGATCACAAGCACGCATTCGTTTTCTTTTTCGGGAAATTCCCCCGCCACAATGTTGTACTGCGAAAGCACGTATTCGCCGTAGCGCGCGTCGGAAAAATCGCTTGTTCCCGGCATTTTCGAAACCACCGCGCCCAGCATATTCACCATGCCTGCCAGCTCTTTATACTGCTCCGCGTTCTTCGTCAGCTCGTCGGTATAAAACTGTTTCAGCGAGGAAAGCGAGCGGTATTCCGTATGCAGCTCCGCCTCCGTCGCGCCCACCTGTACGTCCGTAAAAAGATTGTCGGAAAACGATTCGCCGAAATCGTAACTCACGGCGTTATAAATTTTATCGTCCATCGCCGCCACATAGGCAAGATATTCGTCCGAAATGTCGTTTTTCACCGTCATGCCGCCCGCAATCTTCGTTACGAACGAATCCACGTACACCTGATCGCCGATTTTCGATAAATCGGGCAAATCCTCCGCGCGCGTGCTCATGCCCGTCATCACCGCCGAAAAATCCACAGACGTTTCCGTTATCTGCAGCGGATAGCGCGAAAGCATGTTTTCCTCCGTCTTTCTGATGTATGAATTAAACCCGCTTGAAAGCGCCAGCACAAGGCATACGCTGATGATGCCGATGCTCCCCGCCACAGAAGTCAGCGTCGTCCGCCCTTTCTTCGTTTTAAGATTCCGCGCCGAAAGCCCCAGCGACGTCCCGAACGACATCGCCGCTTTTTCCCGCTTCTTTCCGCCTTGCTTTCTCTTCGCTTTCTTTTTCGCGCGGAACGCCGCCAACTTCCGCGAAATTTCTTCGTCCGTCAGATTTTTCGCTTTCACCGCTTCCAGCAGACCTTTCCGCTCCTCGTCCGCGTCGTACGGGTTGGAATCGGATACCACGCGCCCGTCGGAAAGCTGCACGATGCGCGAAGAATACTTTTCCGCCAGTTCCGGGTTGTGCGTAACCATAATCACCAGCCGTTCGCCCGCAATTTCGCGGATCAGTTCCATTATCTGTACGCTCGTCGCGCTGTCCAGCGCCCCCGTCGGCTCGTCGGCAAGCAATATTTCGGGACTGTTTACCAGCGCCCGCGCAATCGCCACACGCTGCATCTGCCCGCCGGAAAGCTGGTTCGGTTTTTTGTTCATTTCCTTTTCCAGCCCCACCCGTTTCAGGGCTTCGGCGGCGCGTTTTTTCCGCTCCGCTTTCGATACGCCCGCAATCGTCAGCGCGATTTCCACGTTGCCGAGAATCGTCTGGTGCGGAATCAGATTGTACGATTGAAACACAAACCCGATGCGGTGGTTTCTGTACACGTCCCAGTCGCCGTCCGTAAAATTTTTCGTGGAAACGCCGCAGATTTCCAGATCGCCGGACGTATATTTATCCAGTCCGCCGATGATGTTTAAAAGCGTGGTCTTTCCGCACCCGGACTGCCCCAGAATCGACACAAATTCGTTCTTTCTGAAGTCCAGAGAAATCCCTTTCAGCGCGTGCACCGTATTGTCGGCGCCGCCGTAATCTTTTGTGATGTTTTTAAGTCGTAACATAGTTTCTCTCCGTTACTGAAGATTTTTTTTCTGAAAAAAATCGTTTTGGCAAGGCGCCGCGCAAAACGTTTCGCAGCGCCGATTTTTGCCGATTATTCCGCGCCGGGATGTTTTGGTACCCGCCGGCGACGGCTTTTCACATCGCCCGCAACCTTCCCGCGCGAACCGATTAACCTATGCTTCGGCGGTATCTTACGCCGTTATACGAAACAAAGCGAAGAGCTACTCTTCGCTTTGCCGGAAAAACCTGTTCATTCTCACGTGTCCGCAGACACGGCATTTACTTCGGAATTTATCTTACGTTTCTATAAACGGAATCGGAGAACTCTTCCACGAGTTTGATCATCTGATTCGCCTTGTCTACGCCGAAATCGTTGATGACCTTGTTTACCACTTCGCCCATCTTCTTTCTCTGCGCAAGATACATTTCTTTCGCCTTTCCGTCCAGCTCGATGTACGCGATTTTCTTATCCACGTCGTCGGGAACGCGCTTTACCAGCCCTTTCGCCGAAAGACGGTTTACCATCTGCGAAATCGCCGAGCGGGTAACGCCCACTTTATCCGCAAGTTCGGTGGAAATCAGGCGCTCGCCCTTCTTATCCGCCGCAACGATCTCTTCCAGCATTCTCATTTCGGAATTGTTGAAAGACTTTTTTCCTCTGACGAACACAACGTTCTGCATCGTGCGCGTCATGTTCTGAATTTTGCCTAAATACGTTTCTCCGGTCATAGTTATACCTCCCGCTCCGGTCCTGATTTTTTTGTCGAATCGACAAGGACACCTTTATTATACGCCGATTTCAGAAATTGTCAACAAAAATATAATAGCTTTTGTATGATTTCACGATATTTTCATTTTTTACCGTTTTTTTTAGACAATTTGCCTAAAAAAGCCCAAAAATCCGCGTTTTTTCGGCTTTAAGACTTTTCAAAATGTTTTTTTAACCGATACGATTTTGCTTGAATACCCGATAAAAATCTGCTTGCAAAAACGCCCGAACGCCGCTTCTTTTTCCCGCCATGCCGTCCGTTCAAAATGCTTGTCAAATCAAAAAAAGCATGCTATAATATAGTTATCGGTTATAATTTTACGTTGCGCGGACGCGCCGCTTAAATATTCGCGGAAAATAAAAACTTTCCCCTGTATTACGAAGCATGCGCAATACGATTCCGCGCCCCCGAAAGGAAAATTTATGTCTGCTCTTAACGAATTTCTCGAAACGTCTTACACCGCATATCATGCCGTAAAAAACACGGCGGAATACCTTATTGCCAACGGCTTTTCTCTCCTTTCCGAAGGCGAGGACTGGAACGTGGAAGAAGGCGGAAAATACTTTGTAACGCGCGGCGGCAGCTCGCTCATCGCGTTCTCCGTAGGCGCGCTCGATAACGGACTCGCTTTCAGAATTACGGCTTCGCACGCCGATTCTCCCGCGCTGAAACTGAAAGACAACGCCGTATTCGCCACGGGCGCATACGAAAAGCTCAACGCCGAATGTTACGGCGGCGGCATCTGGTATTCTTTCTTCGATCGTCCCTTAAAAATCGCGGGAAGAATCGTGGAAAGCGAAAAGGGCGTTCTTCGTTCCCGCGTGGTGGAATCCGATTACTTCGTAACTATCCCCTCCGTCGCCGTGCACCAGAACCGCGGCGTAAACGAGGGCTTCGCCGTCAACGCGCAGACGGATCTCTGCCCGCTTTACTCCCTCGCGCGGCAGGGCGGCGATCTCGTTTCCTCGTTTTCCTCCGCGCCTGTGGCGGCGTACGATCTCTACCTCGTCAACGCGCAGTCGCCGTACGTTTTCGGCAGAAACGGAGAATTTCTCGCTTCCCCCCGCGTCGATAACTTAACCAGCGTTTTTGCCTCGGTAGAAGCGCTTACAAGCGTGCGCGCGGCAAGCGGCGTTTGCGTCGCGGCTATTTTCGATAACGAAGAAGTGGGCAGCCGCACGCTGGAGGGCGCCGGCGGAGACTTTCTCGAACGCACGCTGCGCCGATTGACAAGCGCGCTGAAATTCGACGACGACGAATATTACAAAGCGCTGCACTCCTCGTTTCTGCTTTCGGCGGATAACGCGCACGCGCTGCACCCCAACCATCCCGAAAAATGCGACCCCACCAACCGCCCCGTTGCGGGCGGCGGCGTTGTGATTAAATTCCACGCGGATAAAGCGTACACCACCTGCGCGCTTTCCGCCGCGGCAATCGAAGAAATTTTCAAAAACGCGGACGTGCCTTTCCAGAAATTTTATAACCGCTCGGACGTACGCAGCGGCAGCACGCTCGGCTCCATCTCCCTTTCCAAAGTCAGCCTGTTAAGCGCGGATATCGGCATCGCACAGTTTGCGATGCACTCCGCCTGCGAAAGTTTCGCCATCGCGGACTACGCCTCCATGCGTTCGGGCATCCGCGCGTTTTTCGCTTCGTCCATACAGGTATCGGGCGATGAAATCATCATCGGCTGAACAACCTTCGCTCTCCCTTTTGCAACTCCCCTCGTCGGGTTGCGGCAAAAGCAATCCCGGCAAGGGAAGCTACGACTTCCGGCACCGACGGAGGTCAGATTAAAAAACGACGGATGAAAGCCCTCATCAAAACGCAACAATGTTTTTACACCCCCACCTCAAAAGCGCAGCCGTCTGATACAAAGATTTTACATAGGCAACAAAGCACAAATATCTATTAAAAACCCCGACTGCGCACTTACAGTCGGGGTTTTCCGTCGCAAAATATCAACGCTCTTTTTATTGCGACAATCTACTATTGCATTATATCGTTTTCAGGCAGGTTTTCGGCGATTTCTCGTTAAAACCCGCACCTGTTTCCGTCTGTGCTTAACTTTATCTGCCGATCCTTCTGAATACCGGGATTGCCGTTATCGGCGTATCGACCGGATAGACGCCTTTACGATAACTATTCCCCGCCGGGTCTTCCCATATTCCGTCGGGAATCACTACCTGTCTTGTACTCATACCTTTTTTCAACTGCGGGGCGACCAGAATGTCTTCGCCCAGCAAAAATTCGTCGTTCACCATAGCATAACCGCTATGAGGATAAGCATATTCGAGATTTCTTATCATAGGCTCGCCCGAAGCGGCGCAACGCTTTGCCGTCTGTATGATATACTCCGCCAGATCGCCGTGCAATCCGACCGCATCAAGACAAATTTTCTGATTTTTTTCGGATAAAACTTTCCACGGCGCACGCGAAAACTGCATCATGGGGAACATTGCCGCCACCTGACAATAACGCACGAACAATTCTTCGTCGAAAACAAATCCGTCGCGATGAAAATCCGGAACCATTCCGCCGCCGATCATATCGGGGCAAAGATATTGATAACCGCATAAACCCATCGCGATTCCGTCGGGGACCAAAGTATTCAACCCGTCGTCATTCCAGGAATGATTTTTATCCCGCAGACGATTGACAACGGGAAGCCACCCCGCGTTAAATCCGGCGCGCAATTCGTTAAACGAGTATTTTGCGCCGATTTCAGCCCATATTTTCGCCTGCATCGAACGATCCGAACCATCGGAAAACACAAAGTCATCGTCATAATACTCGGGATCTGCGGCGTCGAATTTAAAACCGTCTATACCGAAATCTTCCATCAAAGCGGAAGCCTGCTTATCAAACCACGCCGTTGCTGCCGGATTCGTCAGATCAAGTACCGCGCTGTATCCGTTCCACCAATGAGAAATCGCGGTTGTTCCGTCCGATTTTTTTACAAGCGCGCCGCGTTTTTCAAGTTCGCGGAAAACCGCCGTATCGGGACTGACGAACGGACAACACCACAACATGACTTTAAAACCCGAACGATGCAATTTATCTATCATTGCTTTCGGATCGGGAAAAGACGCGGCATTGAACTTCCAGTCTCCGTATGCCCTGCACCAGCAATCGTCGATCATTAAAACTCCTGCCGGATAACCGTTTGAAAGTATCCGATCGGCGTATTCAAGCACTTTATCCTGCGTGCAATCCCATTCCATTTCTATCCATGTATTATATTGCGGACTCGAAAACATGATCTCGGGAGGAATCGTATTCTTCCCCGCAGGAGCGAATTTTTTACACATCGCCGTATATGCGCTTTTCAGCGTATCGCCGTTGCGTTCTACTAAGATTTCGTCCCCTTCGACTTCGATATGGTCGGAAAAGAATTCATATTTAAACGGTTTTTCCGAATAAACCGCTCTTCCTCTATCCGACAATAAAAACGAGGACGCCTGATTTCCTGCGTGCCACACGCGCAAGTCGCGCGAAAAACCTGCGGAATACGGCATAAAAATGCCGTCGTTTACCGTTCCGCCGAAAAAATGTTCTTCTTCAAGATAATCGATTGTTAACTTCATATTCTTCCTCAATACCGTGAAAACTGCTGCTCGTCAGGCAATTCTATTTCCACTTTTTCCTGTAACCTGATATCCGCGCTGCTTGCGCCGATCGATATCGTAAAAGTTCCGTTTTCCACATAGAATTCATTTAAAACGGGGCTGAAATACGCAAAATCTCTTTCGGTAAGATTGAACCCGAACGTACACGTTTCGCCGACTTCGAGGTGTTTTTTCCCGAAAGCGACAAGTTCTTTTCTCGGACGCGTTACCATACTCGCGTCGTCGGAAATATACACCTGCACGATTTCCGCAGCCGCATGCCGACCGACGTTTTGTACGGAAAAAGAGATATGATAATCCGTTTCGCCAAGTTTTTTCACCTGCATATCTCCGTATCGGAACGTTGTATACGACAGACCGTAGCCGAACGGATAGGCAGGCGCAATCCCGTTGTATTCATAATACTTATATCCGACGAGAACCCCCTCCGGATATCTTTCCGTATAGCCGTTGCCGCGCCGCTCTGCCGTAGCCGTATCTTCAAGGCATTTCGGAAAAGTTTCGGCAAGTTTTCCGCATGGCGAAACTCTCCCCGAAATCAGATCGGCCGCCGCTTCGTTTGCTCCTTCGCCGCAATACCCCATATAGAGGATTGCTTTTACCTTCCCTTCGAACGCGGAAACGTCGACGGCGGAGCCTGCGTAAATAACCACTATCACATTCGGGTTTACCTGCGCGACGTCGAGAATAAGATCTTCCGCCGCGGGATTCAGTTTCAACGAAAAACGATCGGTTTCCTCTTTCTCCGTAAGCCACGTATTTCCCACGCACACCACGGCGCAATCGTTTTTTGCCGCCGTTTCCACGGCGTAACGAATTCCGAACGGCGTGAGAAGATTATATCTGATCATATAACCTAAGGCAAAATCCGCGTTAAAACCGAGCCGTTTCAGACAATCGCATAACGATTGAGCCGCCTTGGCGTTTACTCTGGACGATCCGCCGCCCTGAAATTCGGGATTTTCCGCAAAACCGCCGATCACGGCGATTCGCTTATCTCTGCATACGGGCAGGATATCGTCGTCGTTCTTCAGAAGTACGGCGCTTTCCTCGGCGGCGCGAACCGCAAGTTCATGCTTTTGTTCCTCCGTCATCGTAACTCTTCTCCGGGAAACCGCAGAACGATATTTTTCGGCAAGTTCGCGAAGTTTTCCGACGCTCCTGTCAAGATCGTCTTCGCCAATCAGTCCTTTTTCATACCAATCCGTAAGTTGTTTTTCGTAATCGGCACTATACGGCATCGCAAGATCGATGCCCGCTTTCAGCGACTTCGCGCGATGCTTTACCGCGCCCCAATCGGAAACGATTACCCCGTCAAAACCGAATTCGTTGCGAAGAATATCGTTTAAAAGGTGCTTGTTTTCGGAAGCGTAAACGCCGTTTACGGGATTATAACTGCACATCACCGTCCAGGGTTTTGCATTCAACGCGATTTCAAACGCGCGGCAATACGTTTCGCGCAAAGTTCTCTCGTCCATTTCGCTGCTTTGAAAAAAACGATCGTATTCGCGATTGTTTGCCGCAAAATGTTTCAGCGACGTGCCTATTCCCTTGCTTTGAACGCCTTCGATATAAGCGGCTGCAAGCTTTCCCGCAAGAACTCCGTCCTCGGAAAAGTATTCGAAATTTCGTCCGCAAAGCGGCGTGCGTTTCAGATTCACGCCGGGGCCGAGAATGATTGCCACGTCATGTTTTATGCAATCTTCGGCGATAGCCTGCCCTACGGCGTATACAAGCGACTCGTCGAAAGAATTGCCGAGCGCGGAAAGCGTAGGATAACAAACCGATTCCGCGGCAATCTGCTCGCCGTCTTTCTCTTCGGTTACAAAACGCAACCCGTGAGGACCGTCGGAAACTCTGAGCGACGGAAGTCCGCATACTTCCGCCGTAGACCAATTATCCCGCCCCGTTACCGCAATTATTTTTTCATTGATTGAATTTTTCATAAATATCGTTATAAACTCCTGCCGTCCAGCCTAACATCTCCGTTTCCGTATACTCGTTCGCCGTGGCTTTTCCGCCGTTTACCGCGTCGTATTTTTCCCACAGCTTTCCCGTATTTGCAAAGCAATCTTCCACGGTAAAAAGATATTTCTTTCCTATCCGCTCGGCTTCTTCAGGCGCGCCGACTGCTTTAAGTGCGTAAAACGCGAACCATACAAGCGGAGCCCACATGTTAGGATATCCCCATTGCCCGGCGAAATCCTCGTCTGTTTTTTCGCAAGCCGCAATCCCGTAAGGATATTCCAATTTTTTCAGAATCCGCAATAAAACGTCTTTATCGTTACTTATCCCCGCCCAGAACGGAAGCATGTCCGCAACGGACGTAACGCAACCGAATTGTCCTCCGGGAACGGCGTCGGTAAGTTTTTGCCCGTCGAAACAAAAACGATACATCGTTTCTTTCCGTCTTTCGGCGGCGGCAATATATCCGGCACGTTTTGCTTTTTCGCCGAATTTCGCAAGCGTCGTTTCGTAACGGTATAACAGACTGTTAAGATCGACGGCGGCGAATTCGCTGCAACGGAAATCGAATCTCGGTGAAAAATCCCACCCCGATTCACATTCGGCAAGAATATTATTACCTATTGCTTCTCTGTCGGCGTTTTCGAATTTACGTTTCAATCTGACTTCGGCTTCGTCCGCCATAAATATTTTCGTCTTAGCGTCTGCGGAATTGCCGTAATGATTCAAACCGCACGGTAAAACGCGTTCTTTCATCCAGTAATCGTATTCTCGTTCCATAGCGGATAAAAGAATCGCGGCATTTTCGCCGTCGATATACGGAAGCAGATCGCAGACCATAATACCGAACACGGGCGGCTGCGTGCGATTGAGCATTCCCGTAACCGCGGCGTTGGGCATATATCCGTACTTTTGTATCAGAAACGCCATATCGAGAGCGTTACGGAGCGCGGCTTCGATTTTTTTATCGGCGAGCAGCCCTTTATTGATAAAACAGGTATCCCAATAATAAAACTCGTCGAAAATGCCTTCCGCGCAAGGCGAGTTATAAGGATACGGCAACGGAATTCCGTCGGCGCGGTGTCCTTTTTTTCTTAAACTTTTTTCCCAGCTATTGCTGATATATTCCCGAACCGTCATAGTATCTCCCGAAAAACGGCGGACTTAGCATATCGTTAAGCCCGCCGCCGTTATCATTTCTTTCAGAAAAGCGAAACGTCTGTTATGTCGATTTCGATTTTTTCTCCCGCAGTAGCGTATCTATTCAGGAAAAGCATAACCGAACCGTAGGAAGCGGCAAGTTTTGCGCTTTCGACGTTTATCGTCAATTCGGCTACCCCGTCATTATCAAACTCGAGATCCGCTTCGTAAGCCGTTCCGGACGCTCCGTCTACCTTAAAAAGTACTTTTTCAAGATTTCCGCTGACGCGACGCACTTTAATGTGCAACTTGGTAGCTTCTATGGTAGCGGTATCGAATTTAAAGACATATGTACTCCACTTGTTGCTATCCGCGGCGGTAAATCCGACTTTTACGGAATTGTCCTTATTTATCGTTGCGGTATAAAAATCTTTCGGGTCATTATATTCGTTATTGCCCTGCCCGGTTATCCCGCGGAAGGTTTTCGCTTCTTCCTGCGAAGGCGCCGCAACGGTGAACGTAAACTCTTTCCATGCAGAAACGCCCGCGCTGTTTTTACTGCGAATCTTTGCGAGATGCGTACCTACGGCAAACGCTTTTTCTTCTGTGGGTTTATACGCGCGGCACATCATCGGAGCGTCGCCCGAAGGACGCGTACGTTGCGTAAGGTCGGTAATCGCGCTTCCGTCCACTTCCAATTCGTATGCCGAAGCCGCAAAAACACGTTCCCAATAAACGACGCCGTCTTTCACTTCGGCGTAACCGGGCGCTTCGGGAGCCTGTTTTTCACCCGCTACCATGGCAATCTTAGTGAACTTAATTTCGGTTTCACCTTTCGTTTTGTCGGTCGTGCCTTCCAACGGACAAGGATTATTCAATTCGAGGTATACGGCTTTATAGCTTCCTTCTCCGTCGAGGTCCACGTCGGTTGTATTCAGACGAACCGAATTTTTTCCGGGTTGAACGGCATAACGCTGATACTGTTTGAAACTGCTTTCGCCGCCGAATTCAAACTGTATGACGGGCAAACTTCCTTTCGTTACTTCGAAATCGAGTTCGAAACTCGTTGCCGCCATGGCTGTGTCATACCAAAGGACAAGGCTTGTCCAGGCGTTCGTCATTTTGCTTCTGTCGTAAGACACCACAAACGCATTGTCATCGCTGCCGTTCACGGCGTAATTGATTTCTCCGTTATAAGTGTTATTCTCGATTTTGTTGATTCCGGACACGACGTTTTTGCTGAGGCGATAACCGGAAACCACAACGACGCATTCGCTTTCGAATTTTCCGTCTTTCGTAGACGCGGTGATCTTACACGTGCCTTCGTTTACCCCTGTTACGTTACCGTTTTCATCTACGGTAGCCACGCCGGGATCGCTTGTTTTCCAGTTCACTTCGGCACTGCTTGCCGAAAGTTTTTCGCTTCTGCCCGCATCCAGGCTAAGGTTCTCTTTATCGAGCGTGATCGATGAAGAAGTCCCCGGTTGAATCGTCTTTGGTCCACTGCATCCGACCGCAAAGACCGACGTTACCGACAGTGTGAGCGTCATTGCGAGCGCTAAAAGTTTGCCTTTTTTGTTCATATTAGTTTTCCTCCAAATATATATATATTTAATTAAGGCCTCATTGATTAAACGGAAAATCTTTAAAGATCTCCTCATAGATTGCAGACGGAACGTTCGTCATGTACAGACGTTTCCAGTCTTGCGTGATTGTGCGGAATTGTCCGACGCAAACGTCTTTATTGCTGTTCCAGTCGGGCGTCCACTGCAATCCTTTTTCGCGCCACCAGTCCGCTCCGATATTCGCTACGTATTTCGCTTCGTCGATATCGGAAGGTTGCGACGCGTCCCATACGCACAGTCTTATATCCATCTCGGACAAGATATACAAAGTTTCGTTGTTTTTTACGCTGCCGTCCGCGTTAAGAAGTCCCATCTCAACCAGATCGATCTGACTTCCGAACGGGTGATAGTTATAACCGAGCGTAGCATAATCGAGTTTGATTCTGGTACGTTTTTCTTCGGCATAATTGATACTGTTTGACAGAAAGTTTTTATGCGCGTCGTTTCCGAAGTTTTCATCGTAAAACGATCCTTTCGGATTGGCATGTTCAAGCAAAACCCAACCGGAAGACTTCGTATACGCCCATATTTTCATGTTCTGAAATTCGATACCCGTATTGGAAACTGGATTTTGTCCGTTCTGAAGATATATCGTAGACCAGATTCCCACGCCCTTCCAGCCGAGCGGTTTGTTGCCGTTACCGGAACCCGCCCTCGGATGATATTTCCAGTCGTTGGTATCGGCGCAAGACGGTACGGCTTCGTGATACGCGCTGTCTACGGAATGTTTCGGCGTGTATGACGATTCGTCCTTAGCGATTTTTTCATCGCTTAACCGCTTGAAATCCTGCGGATTATCCGATAAATACTTGACGTTTTCTGCGGACAAGTCGCAAATGAAAGCATCGTCTTTTGCCGAAAGATATTTCGTCGTTCCGGTTTCGAATCCGTTTTTCGCCATATCGCGTATCGTATTCATCGCCTCGGCATAGTTTTTTTCGATTCCGCCGCGAACCGTTTCCAACGTGGCGTCGTCTCTTGATTCTTTCGCCGCTTTTTTCAGATTTACACCGCCGAAATATATCGTTCCGCCGTTTTTCTTTGCCGCGTCCAGACTGCCGAGCGCGCTCCGCCCGCTTGTTTCGAAAATCGCCGTTACTCCGTTCTGATATGCCGAAGAAGCATAATCTTCGGCTTTTACCACGTTCGTTTGCTCTTCGATGTACTTTACGCTTACCGAAGCGTTGCCGACACCTTGCAAAAAGCCGTACAACACACGATTATCGAAACCGTTTTCATATACGGAAACATATCCCGCTTTTTTTGCGCCGCTCTCCGCAATCGCCCGTCCGCCGAGATATCCGTATTCCTCGGGTTGAAATTCCAACGCGCACACGTTCTCTCTGACTTCGCGAAGAGCCGCGTCCAAAACGATAAAATTCATTCCTTTGAAACTTTTCACATAACCGGACAACCCGTTATATGCCTCTCTCCCCACGATGGCAACCGTTTCGATTCCGCCCTTTGCTATTTCTTCCTCCACCGCACGGCGATAATTATCTGCGTTTTTTCCGAGTTCAAGCGTTTTGAATCCGCATTTTGCCTCGTCTTTGGCGGCAGCATATACGCCGCCGCCGAATTCGTCGTTGCTATCGCCCGCATAACAAAGCAATACTTTTGCGTCCGCTTCGTTTTTCGGCGAGCAGGAACATACGGAACCTACAAGAATCAACGATAACGCCGCCGCTAAAAATTTGGTGATTTTCATGTTTACCCCTTTACGCTTCCCACAGTAATCCCTTTTACGAAATAACGCTGCAAAAACGGGAATACGAGCGCGATCGGCAATACTCCCAGGAATATCTGCGCCGCCTGCAAATTTTTTCCTCCGATATTTTTCAAGGCTTCCAACTGTTCGGGCGTAAGCGTAAATCCCGATTGCTTCGTAGGATCGCTTGAAACGATCATCGTATACAAATAAGACTGCAACGGATACAAAGAAGGATCGTTCATAAACATGATTCCGTCAAACCAACTGTTCCATTGCCCCACCGCCGTAAATAAAACAATGGTAGCGATTGAAGGCATGGAAAGCGGAATATATATTTTAAACAAAATGGTAAATTGCCCCGCTCTGTCTAATAAAGCCGCCTCTTCGATATCTCGCGGAATGCCTCTGAAAAAATTCATCAGCATCAGCACAAACCAGACGTCGCATGCCCCGGGCAAAACGTAAATCAAAAAACTGTTCAGCAATCCGAGTTGTTTATACAGGAAATACGTAGCGAACAATCCGCCGCTCAAAAACATGGTAACCAGAAAAAACCACGTAAATCCGGTTCTTCCTTTGAATCTTCCGTCCGTTTTCGACAGCGGATATGCCGTAAGCACCACTACGATGAGCGAAGCCGACGTACCGAATATCACTCTCATCACACTGATCGCGAGAGACGTAAAGAATTCATTTTTTTGCAGAAGGTACTTGTAAGCCTGCAATGTGAACCCTTTCGGCAGAAGAAACACCACGCCTTTGCTTGTAAATTCATCGGATGAAAACGACATCGCGAGAAGATGAATGAACGGAAGAATACAAATCAACGCCAATAAGGTAAGCACCGTATAGTTTATAATTTCGAAAGCGATTCTTCCTTTACTTTTTTTGATTTTCATCTCACGCCACCTCAGAACAATCTGTAATCAAACTTTTTGTAGGCAAAATAATACGTTCCGCCCATAAGCACGAGAGTTACGACAGCCTTTGCGAGGTTTACGGCGCTTGCAACGTCTACCTGACGATTACCGAACATGCCGAGCCGATATACAAACGTATCTATAATATCTCCGCCTTCGTAAACCATCGGGTTATAAAGTACCAATACCTGATCGAACCCGCCGTTCAATATTCCGCCGATAGATAAAGTCATGACCATTGCCACAACGGGAGCGATGCTCGGAAGCATAACGTTAATAATCTGACGGAATCTGCCGCCGCCGTCGATTTCGGTCGCCTCGTACAAAGTTTCGTCCACACCCATAATGGCGGCAAGAAAGATTACCATATTGTAACCCATGCCTTTCCATACGTCCGATAAAATTACCAGCACCCGAAACCAACCGTTGTCGAGAAAAAACATAATTCTCGTTCCGAATAATTTCTCCAACATCGTATTCACAATGCCGCCGTAAGCGAACATTTCAAGCAGAATACTGCCTAAAATGATCCAACTGAGAAAGAACGGCAAAAAATACATTGTCTGAGCAAACCGCGAAAACCATTTTTTACTTACTTCGTTGATTAAAATCGCCAACAACAACGGCACAATGATTCCGAGAGCTATCTTTATCCCGGAAATCAGTAACGTATTACGCACCGAGTTCCAGAATTTTTCCATTTTAAAAAGATAAATAAAGTTTCCGAATCCGTGATTGCTTGCCCATTCCTGACCGAAAAACGTTCCTTTGAAAATATCGAATTTCTGAAACGCCATCACGATGCCGAACATAGAGCCGTATTTAAAAACCACCGTGAGAACAACGCCAGGCAGCAGCATCAGCCACCACACCCATTGTTTTTTTACGAATCGTCCGAATTTAGACGAGGTACTTTGTTGTAATATATTTGTTTTCATATTTATTTCGCCTGTTCGGCATACCATGCGTTCACTTCCGCGGCGACTTCGTCTCCGCCGATTTTTTTCCACGATGAAACAAACGAATCCCATGTGGCGTCGATATTTTTCTCGCCCATAATCGCTTTCAGATAGTATTCCGAAACTTCCTGAGCCATCAACGCGCCTTTGCTTGACATGGCAGGCGTCGAAATTCCGTAAAATTCATCATAAGATACACGTTTTTCATCATCGTAGATCTTCAGAATCTGCGCCCATGCCCCATCTTTATTCACGCGCGTCATAATGTTCGCAAACATGTTTTCCTGATACTTCGTAGCGAAATGATCGTTTTTCCACACAAGATATTCCGGATAAGCGTTCCACAGTTTTTTCATGTGCGCCGTCCAGGTTTCGGGCGCTTCGCCCTCCGCTTTCGGGTCGATTTCCAACTGCTTGTTAATATTTACATATTGTTCGTTGATATCATACGGATCATAAAATTGCGTAGGGCACCAACTCCATACGTAACCGTTTTCCGGCGCCGCTTCCGGCGTACCGTCGAGGGCGATATACATATTGATCATCTTGAACAAAGCTTCCGGATTTCTGCACTTTTTGTTCACGACATAGTAGAACTCCACCTGCTGACGATCGATTACTACGTTTTTACCTTCGGCAAGAGGCATTTTTGCCGCAACCCAGTCGGCGTCGTTTCCGATTGCCGTACCGAGAGGATATTCAAATTGCCACCACGGTCCGATTACAACGCCGCATTTATCGCCGAGAACGTCCGCTTGCACGGCGTCAACCGTCGCCGCGGCAACGTCTTTCGTTAAAATGCCTTCGTTATAAAGTCTGTTCAGCCATTTCAAGGCAGTCTTACTGTTTTCGGATACTTCGTCCGCATGCAGTTGCCCGTCGCTGCCCAAAATCCAGGCATAAGGACTCGCCCCGAACATATTCATATATCTGTCGATCGAAAAATAAGAACCGGCAATCGCATTGCTCATCGCAAGCCCGCACGTTGCCCCTTTCTTTTGTTTGAACGCCTTCAACACTTCGTACAATTCTTCCGGATTTTCGGGAACGGAAAGTTTAAGTTCGTTCAGCCAATCCTGACGGATATACATCACGGGAACGCCGCGACGATTATCGGAATACTGAGGCACGGCATAAATTCCGCCGTCGGCGTCGGTAAGCCGTTTGATAACCTCGGGATCGCGATTCAAAAACGTCTTTACGTCGTCGGACGCATATTCGTATGCCGTGGAAAGATTTTTCAGCATGCCCGCCTTTTTCAGCGAAGCATAATCGTTTGCCGTAACCTTAAAAATATCCGGCAATTCGTTCGATAACATGGAAAGACTCAGTTTTTCGCTGTATTGCGTGGGAGGAACTTTCCACAAATAGGAAAACTCCAGATTCAATCTTTCTTTCATCAGCTTGATGAACTGCTGATTATCGGGAGTTATATTCTGAGGCACGCGACTGTCATTGTGTGCCTGATACTCCATTACGCCCGTAATTTTAACGGTAGTTTCATACTTCCCGAACGGATCGCGGGTGGGATCGTCATAATCCGGTCCCGCGTTCCCGCCGTTTTTGCCGCAGGCGCAAAAGCCGATCGCGCATAAAGCCGCCAGAATAAAACTGACAAATTTTAAATGTTTTTTACCCATAATCTTCCTCCGTCGATTATTTTCTTTGATTTAATTATACTACGAATACGCTTCAGATTCAATATCCTTTTTTTTTACATCCTTTTGTTTTTTTTACTATTTTAAGCACAAAAAAAAGCTTTTCCCGAGAAAAGCCGAAAAAATCATCTTTATTTCATTTTATATACGCTAAGTGTTTTTTCTCCGATAAGCCATCGGCGCACAGCCGTGCAATTTTGCAAAAGCAATCCCGAATTGCGCGGGGTTGGCAAAACCGCATTTTTTCGCGATATTCGACACAAAATCATCCGATTCGACAAGCAATCGTTCCGCAAATCTCATTCGTTGCCCCAAAATATACGAGTGTAAATTTTCGCCGACGACAGCCTTGAATTTACGAGATAAATATGCGGGATTGTAATAAACCGCCGAAGCCAACGTCGTCAGTGAAAGATCGTCGCCGAGATGCGTATCTATATACTTTTTAACCGATTCGATAATTTCGTCGCCGCATTCTTCCGAAACGTTTTTCGCTTCCTGCCCGTCGCCGATAAAACGGCATCCGTTCTTATTTCCGCCGCATAAACTTTCCAGACGGGAATATCGTATTCCGTCTTTCTCTCCGCGCGGCAGATCTACGGCAAAAACAGAATAGTTACCGTCCCGCTCGAAAATATCCTGTTGCAGTCTTTTAGCCCGCTCGATCGCCACGTTCGCATTTTCGGAAACGGGAATCGCTGCAAACCACACGTTTTCTTTACAAAATACCGCTACTTCTTTTCCGAAAGTATTGCGGAGAATATTCGCCATATCCGTCTTGGCTTCCGAAAAAATCATAAACAAAAACAACCGTCCGGAGTATTCTTCGCCGTTTTCTTCTACAGATCGCCGCAATTTCATACCGTTGACTTCCGCCGATAATTCATCGTTCAGCCGTACCTGAAAAGCCAATTCCGATTCTCGTCGTCTTTGTTTCTCTGCCTCGGCGATTTTTTCGTGAACCGCTTTCAGTAAAACGGCGTCCTCTTCCAATTTCAAGACATACGACGCCTCCGGAAACTTCAACGCCTCATACGCATAGGAAAAATCGCTGTACCCGGTGAGAAAAATGATTTTCAGATCCGGGTACGACGTCAAAAGCGATTTACATAGCGATATCCCGTTGCATTTCGGCATATCGATATCGCATACGATGATATCTATATAATGCGTTGCGGAAAAATCTTTTGCCTGCTGCGATCCGTAACAAACGTGCACTTCGGCGTCCGTATTTAACTCGGCAATCAAAGTGCCGGCTATCGAATCGGCTATATTTCTCTCATCATCAACCACCAATATCGTCATCTTTCAATCCTCCCGTTGAGAACACAGATAAATCGTTACTTTCAATCCTCCGAGATCGCTGCGCTTCACAAACAGCTCGCCGCGCCCGCCGGCATAATGAAGCAATCTTCTGCTTACGTTAACCAATCCGGACGTTTCTTCGGGATTCACGAGTTTTTCGGACAACTCTTCGATCTGCGCATCGCGGATATCGCCGTTATCGTCGAATTCTATTCTCAGGTTGTTTCCTTCCGCAAAATAACGAACTCTGAATATCCCGCCCTCTTCTTTATTCGCAAATGCATATTTATAAGCGTTTTCGGCAATGGGCTGCATGCATAACTTCGGAATAGGCATATTACGAAACTCTTCCGGCGGAGAATCGATTTGCAAATCCACCCGCTCGTTAAAACGTATTCTTTGTATTTCGAGATAATCGCGCATATTATCGGCTTCGTCGCAAAGTTTTACGATCGGCTCGGCATTGCGCGTAATATATAAGAATAGTTTCGACAATCCGCCGGTCATGCGCTCTACGCTTTCTATGTCGCCCATTTTGCAAAGACTGCGGATATTCGCAAAACAATTGTATAAAAAATGAGGATTTATCTGCGCTTGTAACGCCTTGAACTCGCTTTCGACGCGCATCGACTTCTGCCTGTAATTTTCTTCGATATAACTCGATATCGAAGAAGTCATATAATTGAATCCGTCGTATATATTCTGAAAATCGGACGTAATGTTATCCTCTATGCGGACGTCGAAATCTCCGTTGCTCACCTGCCGCATCGCGCCGAGCAACCGTGAATACGGGCGGCTGAAAAAATGCCGGAACATTATAAACAAAGCAAAAGCCACAAAACAAAGCAATACGCATGCTACGATGAAATATATTGTAAACGAGCTTAAAGCGGGATCTGCAGACGCGGCGTCGAAATTTACATATAACGGAAGTATGCTCATCAGCTTTGTATAGTAAACAATCCTTCCGTTTCTGAGAATCGGTTTGTCCGTTGCTTCTTCCGATAAAACAGTTCCCGGCACGACGTCTTCGTCCGAACAGATGATCAATAAAGAACCGTCTTCCGCATAAGGTTTCGTCTGCACTATCGGAAAAGCCGTAAGCGCCAAGGTTTTTGCGATATGATCCGCATCGAGCAAAACTGCCAATACGGAATTATCCTGTTCGGACAACGACAGCGTGATCAATATTTCACCGTTATTTCTGAGATTGCCTTCGTAAGTAGGCGAATAGCGATGTTCTTCTATGGCCTTATCAAGCAACTGCTTACGAAAATCGTCGCTGACAAAAGTGTATAGCGTGTTATACGATAATTCCCCGTCGGGAGCAATCCATAGCGCGCACGAATCGATTACGTCGTAATAGGTCGTCAACGAAACGAGCTCGTCTATCGTTCTGTTAATCGCGGCATTACGCGCATAGGAATCACCCGATATTTTATCGTAATAATAGGCTTTCAGGCGAACAACGGTATCGCTGTTCATCAGCGAAAATCCCGCTCTCGATATATTTTTGATATCATTCGCAAGGTTCTCCGTCAACGCGGCATAGCTGTCTTCCACGATTTGTCTCGTTCTGTTTTTTGCCGTTCTGTTCGATACGAATAGATTTACCGATATCAGTAGCCCGAACAGAAAAATGATTATTATTTCTATCAAAGCAAAAACGGTAACTAACGACAATTTTCTTTTTTTTGCCCTTACTCCGTTCATAATTTCTCCCTAAAATATTCAGCCGACGCAAAATTTGACTTTAAATTTAAATACCCGTTCGACTTTTCTTCCGTCGGCAAATAATTTCTTATTTCATAGGATGCCGGACATGTGTAATACGAACATTGCCCGGCTTGTACCCCGAGCGGAGCCGCAGTCGATTTCAGCCGATCTTCAACCGAAAATCTATCGAATCTCCCTCACGACGACAGTTTTTTTATAGTATAGCATAAATAACAATCTTTTTCAATCATTTTTAGATTTTTCGTCATAATTCTATTTTATTTTCAATAAAAAAATTGCTTCAGCTTCTTAAAAATAAGGTTGTCGCAAGAAATACTCAGTTTTCTTGCGACAACCCGAACAGTGTTATTGCTCTGCTTAACTGCAGAAGTGGAGCACGTTAATAAATAATTGCTCACTGTTTATGTTTAGTTTTGTTTCCCTTGCCTAAATTATTTCGTTAGAAATACGGGAACTCCGTCAACAATCGTCCAATAGGTACTATTCCAACCTTTGAGTACGCCTTGCGTCGTTTCGTTTGCTTTAAGTCCGGCAAAATCAGCAAATGCACAAACAGCGTGATCGGCAAATGTACCAGTATCGCGAGCTTGCGTAATGGCGTAATTTTCGGGGCAAACCGCAAATATCCCATTATAACCGTTGTTGTTGCCGCCGATAAGTCTGAACGACGCGCCAGTTCCCGAAAGGGCGGCCTGACTTGCGTCTACAAATATACCGGTAATCTTGCCTCCTTCTTGCCCGAGTCTGCAATGGTTATATATAGTTCCGTTATTGTCGCTGCCTGCGGAAATAGATACGTACTGCACGTAAACGTTTTCTATCGTACCAAGCCCGCCCGAGCAAAGGAAGTTGCTTTCGCCGGCAACTTTTGCATTCGTAAACGCAATATTTCTTAACACCCCGTCTTTAGTCATGCAACTGATAAACGCATTCCCCGTAGCAGTCAATCCGTCGAGAGCATACCCGCAACCGTCGAATACACCTTTGAATCCATATAATCCGTCAACGTCATAACGCTCGAACGTAACCATAGTTTCGACTGTGATATTTGCTCCCAGTTTGAAGTACCCGCCGAGAATTTGATTTTCGGTTTCACACGCATTTGCAATCTTTATCCAGTTTGCATAGTCGGTAGCATTCTTCAGAACTTTGCTTACAAGCGTTGCAGCAATCGTTATTGTTTTACCGTCATCATCGGTCAAGACAATCTGTTTTGCGCCGTAATTGTAACCGAACGCCGAACGAGCGACAGTCAACTTGCCGTTTGCAAAGGTAAAACCACTTGCATCGAGCACATTACCTTCCATTGTAACAGAAGCGACGTTTCCGAACGTAAAGCCTACTGCCGTACAATCGATTTTCAAGGCGTTGTCATTAAGTTTAACGGTGTCGTTGTCTACGAGTATATCGAGGTCGATATCCTTTGCCCCGAGATCAATACTATTTACGACATAGTTTTCAGGTGCGGGTATGCCGTCGTTAACGTTCCAGAAGTCGTTGTTATTCCAGACGTTGAGTATGCCTTGCGTCGTAACATTGGCTTTAAGCTCGTCGAAACTTGCAAAGTACGCAATGGCTTCGTAGTTGTTGCCCCTGTCAATCGCTTGCGCGGGGTCGTAATTTTCGCCCGGACACACGCCGAACACTCCTCCGAATCCTTTCTCCGTATTGGACGTTAAAATTCTGAACTTTGTGCCGGTTCCGCCAACAACCGCTCTGCTTGCGTCGACAAACACATTACGCATGGTGCAACCTTCTATGAGACTGGCAATCGTTCCGTTATATTGGCTGCCTGCGGAAATTACGGTGTACTGCACGAATACGTTTTCGATCGTTCCTTTGCCGCCCGAGCAAAGGAAATTGCCCGCGCCTGTGATTTTAACGTTAGTAAACGAAATATTTTTAAGTATGCCGCTTCCGGTCATCGTGGTTACGAACGAGTTGCTGTCCCAACTGCTTCTGTTAAGTCCGTCGACGATGTAACCGCATCCGTCGAACACGCCCTTAAACCCTTCGCTTCCGTCGGTCGCACCGCGATTAAACATAACCATTGACGTTGCCGTAATGTTTGCACCTAAACGGAAATATCCGCCCCACAAAGTTGCACTTTGCTCGCACGCCTTGGCAATGGTAATCCAATTTGCATATTGGTCGGAGGTCGTGATCGTCATTGTAACGACAAGAGCGTTTATTGTAACGTTGTATGTTTCGTTTTTGTCGGTTACGCTTATGCCAAATGCCTTTTCTCCGTATATACCGAGCGGCAAAACAGTGGCAAGACTGACGACGCCGTTCTGCGCCTTTGCTTTGTAGTTCGTTTCACCGACAATGAGCGTTACTTCCGCATTTCCGCTGTAACCTATGGTTGTCAGGTCGAGTTTACCGTCGGTCGCTTTTACCTGCCCGCCGTCCGCGGTCGCCGCAAAATCAATCGTCTGTTTCGTTCCGAGAGTACCGGTAACGTCCTTTTTGCCGCATTTGCAAGCCTCCGTTTGCAAACCATCTCTTTCGCTTACCGTAATGTTGTGTTGCGGAGTTATAGTTAAAACTTTTTCCGTGCCTGTGTAGTTGGTACTATCGGCAACGGTAGCCTTAACATAGTAGGTTGTGCCATAGGTAAACGTAAAATTAAAATCCGAGAGTTGATCCTTTGTGTAGTAGTCGTTACCGTTATCGGAGTAAGTAAACGTTACCGCCGTACCGCTTGTCGAAGTTGCCGTAAGTTCGGGAACGGGATCTCCGCAACGTACGGTTACGTTATCGAGAGAAAAATCGATGCTGTCGGCAACTCTGGCAATCGTAATCGTTAATCGTTTTTCCGTTTCGTCGACAGCGTAATTATCGTCTGCTACGGCTTTCCATGCAACCGTATACTCGCCTGCGTCGGTTGCGGACGGTATATTCGTCGTCCAGTCGCCATCACCGAGTTTGTAACTGATTGTCGCGCCGACCGCACTGCCTTCATCGACAAGTACTTGTTCTTCCCCGTTATAGGACAATCCCGTCTTTGCCGTGGGAGCGGTTACTTGCGCATCGGCATTTTTGATGGTAACGGTAAGTTGTTGTTCCGTATCGACAACATTGTAGTTAGCGTCGGCTACAGCTCTGTAAACAACTGTATACTCGCCCGCGTCGGTTGCCGTGGGTATGTCTGTCGTCCACTCGCCGTCACCGAGTTTGTATTCGATGGTCGCGCCGATCGCACTGCCGGCAACGACAAGCGCCTGCGATTCGCCGTTGTATGTCAAACCCGTCTTTGCCGTGGGAGCGGTTACTTGCGCGTCGGCTTTTGCAATGGTTACGGTAAGTTGTTGCTTTTCGTCATCGATTAAGTCACTGTGGCTGTCGTCGCCGAGAACTTTGTAGTACACGGTGTATTCGCCTGCGTTTGTCGCCGTGGGGATTTCAGACGACCAAATGCCGTCGACTCCGAGTTTATACTGCATTGTACCGCCGTCAACAACGCCTGCCGTAATCAGATTAAGAGCATCGCCTGTGTAAACAAGGTTTGCAACAGCCGTCGGTTTAGTTGTAAGTGCAGTTTTTGCACGAGCGATATTAAATTCCGCCGTCTTTTCTGCTCCGTCGTAGTTCGCCGTTGCGACAACCTTTGCTTTGACAAAGTAATTACCTGCCATTGTCGGAACGGTTTCGATAAACGTCCCGTCGGCAGTCGCGCTGTAAGCAAACGTCGGCGTGCCGAACTGCGCCGCGGCAACGGGCATTTTGGGTTCTTCGCCGTATGTCCAACCTTCCAACGACAAAGCCGTGATTTGGTTAGGCGCCTTGGTAATAGCGAACTTCAAAGTAACCTTGGTTGCATCATCGCTGTCAGGCGTTGCCCATTCGTAATTTGTTTCATCGGACAGTTTCAGTACAACGTCGTATTCTCCTACATCCGTACCGCCTTCGTTGAAAACAATCTCGTAGCCATCGTTTTGCGGTACTACCGCGGTCAATTTACTGCCCGTGTAGACCTGCGAAGCAACGGTAGGAGTTTCCAACTGTGTTTTTAACTCTTCTATCCCGCATGCGGCAAACGTGGCAAACACAGCCGCCAATGCAAAAAAGACAGTCAACACACTGAGAATTTTTTTCATATCATTTCCTCCAGTTATTTTTTCGCATTGTCAGGTGTTCTGCAATGCGTAATTTCCGTTATGTCCTTACTTATTTATCATAAAAAATCAAAATGTATAAAGGAGCATTAAATTAATTGCAAAATTTCTTCAAGTTTATTTACTTTTTTGCAACACAAGCAATCCAACCCGCTTTGAGTTATGTTGCCGCCGTTAAGTCCAACGACGGGGAACCCGGAAAACCGCAACGATAACACACCGGCAGCACTGTCTTCGATACCGATGACAGTTGTCGGATCGGTTACTTTTAATCCCAAATATGCCAGTTCGGTATAAATCCACGGATGTGGCTTGGAGGCTACTTCACCCAAAGTGCCGTAGTCGCCGACATCTTTGCGGCGTCCTCCGGTAATGATTGCGTCATAGTAATTTCTCGGGTCGCCCATATTAAGTGTACGAAACGCCGCAACGATTTCGGGAATGGCTTTATAGTCCAGACCGCTTGTCGCCAGACCTATTTTAATATTTCGTTTTTTTACTTCCGTCAGAAAATCTTTCAGCCCGTCTGCAGGCTTAAATGCGTCGACATGCCCCCTGCCTTGCATTATTTCTTTGAGTTGAAACTCTGCTATATTGTGATAGCACTCTACCGCTGAATTTATATCCTCGTCCGGCATATATTTGTTAAGACAATAATTTAGATGATCAACCGTTGTAAAACCCGAAACAAACGGTATATCGGATTTCTCAAGCGAAAACTTGCCGTTGCCGAGCAGTTTTTGCATTGTCTGCTCTATTACAAACACCCAAAAGTCCTCGCTTGTAAGAGTGGTCCCGTCCAAGTCCATAAGTATTGCTTTCGCCGGACCGAAAAAGTCCACAGGTTTTATCAAATATGACGCGTTTACGCCATAGTTCGTTAAATTACCGTACAAATTACCGTTTTGTTCGGTAAAAACCACATTGCCGAGACTTTTGCCGATTAACCTTTTCATGCAGTCTCCTTTGCAAAATCCGTTACTTCAATCGTTTCAATATCTTTGTCTGTTGCTCCGTAGATGTACAAAGTGATTTGTTCGCCTGCCTGCAAATCGATATAGTTGTCGGAATAGGTAAACCTGTAATTGTCTTTCATACGTACAATTACGCCTTTTGCAAACTGTTTAGCCTCAACGGTTACGGCGTAACGATCTGACAATTTTTCCACTTTGTAGGTATAGTCGCTCGTAAAACGGCAAGTATGCCACATATCGTATGAGAACACCGTACTGTGCTTTACGCCGCCGAAGTCGTACTCGGCAAACAAATAACTGTCGGGAGCGTCGTACTTATCAGCAACGTCAACCTTACTGTTGCCTGCAGACGTAAGCGTTACGTTGCGCTGCCACACGGTTTTGCCGTCAAGCGTCCGCATTCCGTATGTTACGTCTACCGTAACTTCACGTAAATCGTCATTTAGTAAAACCAGTTGCAACCGTTTATCTTCGTTTTGCACATACGTGACGACAATCGGAGCATAACTGCGCTTCATTTGATAATAAGCTTGCTTCGGCTCGCAATAATAATCCACTACCGCCCACGTTGCCGACGGCCAGATATCGCTGTACATCCAGTTCATAAAGCCGCCACATGCAGGGTTTGCACGAGCAAACTCTATTTCGGCACGCATTGATTCGGCGTGACTCGTCATGCCCTTTGCCACAAATTGTCGCAAAGTGTCGCTCTTGCCATACAGCGTGTCGGCATACAATATTTGCCTCTCGCAAAACGGCACCTTGAATTCCGAATATGGATTTTCCATCAGGCGGTCTCTCCAATACTCGTTCATCGGCCACAGTTTATCCTCGGGAAACATCCGTTTGTATATCTCTAACGTTCCCGGACCCATATTGGCACATTCCGATACAAACATAACACCCGACTCGCTGACTTTGTTGCGATAGTTAAGAACCCCGGAGATAAGACTGCTTTCATAACTGCCCGCATGCGACTCGCCCGAAGTTCCGTCGTTGCCGACGTCGGTAAGCGAACAAGGGCTTTGACGTGCATAAGGACGCGTACCGTCATAATTATCTACCGTACCGCGCAGAATTACGTCAACAAAGTAGTCTCCCTTGGTGATTTTCAACCCGTAGGATCCTGTTTTTTCATTGCCTCCGCACCAATATACCAGTGACGGATGGTTGCGCAGTCTGCAAACCTGATAGGTAATCTCCTTCTGGCAAGCATCAACAAACCCTGCGTCGTCTTCGGGTATATCGGAGCAGGCAAACATAAAATCCTGCCACACCATGATACCGTTACGATCGCAAATATCGTAAAAAACGTCCTTTTCGTACAGTCCGCCGCCCCACACGCGCAACATATTGAAGTTAGCCTTGGCGGCTTGCCCGATCAATCGTTGATATTTTTCCGTAGTAATACTGCCGATAAAACACTCGGCAGGCACCCAGTTACTCCCCTTGACAAACACGTTTTTGCCGTTGATTTGCAGTTGGTACTGCATACGCGTTTGATCGTACGGTTGTTGACACAAAGATATCTCTCGGAAAGCAAACTTTCCCTCTCGCTCATCCGCAACCTTACCGTTACGCACAAGTTGCACCTTGTACTCGTATAATGGCTGTTTGCCGTAACCGTTTGGCCACCACAGCGCAGGATTTTCGATAGTAAAGTTTGCAAAATTCTTTTCACCCGAAACTTTGGTTTCGAAAACGATACAGTTGTTATCCGAAATCTGCTCATCGGGTTGTTTCGCCACTATATAACGAAGCGCGTCGTTTATGCACTCCGGGGAACACTGTCTTAGCTGTTTGTCTTCTGTCACATGTTCGCGAACGGTGTAATTAAGATCAGTAAATATGCTCAATTTTCCGTTATTAAATGCGCGATAATGAACATCACTGATACGGTTTTTCTTGCATCCGACTAACCTTACATCGCCGCAGATACCGTACCCCGGCATATCGGGCGCCCAGTCCCAACCGAAGTGACACTG
>ENA-UERG01000729-UERG01000729.1-human-gut-metagenome-genome-assembly--contig:-NODE-729-length-30834-cov-5.401535_pt1 | contig 30834 bp, 27 predicted proteins | sample MGYA00242954_ERZ507954 | MGnify/ENA primary metagenome ERZ507954 (study PRJEB26167, sample SAMN06115478) | human gut metagenome | host: Homo sapiens | place: China:Sichuan | collected 2015-01-21... | reverse complement strand
GCCTTTTCTAAAAGGCGGAAAAGAATTTTGTACTTTTTTCGGAGTTGTAACTTCTTTAACGCTTTTTCTTTGACCATGTAGGCGCAAAGAAAAAGCTTTGCAAAAAGAAAGCGCCGTAAGGGGATTTCGCCGCCTGCGGGCGGCGACAAGGGCTTCGCGCCCTTGACCGCGCCGCCTTTTGAAAAAGGTGGGCGAAAACTTCCCCCCACAAAGAACGCCCTGCCGCACTGCGGCAGGGCGTTTTTTACATGGATTCGTGAATCGTGCGCGAGATGACCTCGTCCTGCTGTTCGCGCGTCAGTTTATTGAAGCGGACAGCGTATCCGCTGACGCGGATCGTCAGCTGCGGGTACTTTTCGGGGTGCTTCTGTGCGTCAAGCAGCATTTCCCGATTGAACACGTTGATGTTCAGGTGGTATCCGCCCGAGCGGACATAACCGTCAATCATATCCACAAGGTTTTCCGTGCGCTCCGCATCGCTCCGACCGAGCGAGGACGGCGTTGCGCTGAAGGTGTTGGAAATTCCGTCCCGCGCATACTCATACGGCAGTTTTGCAACCGATTCCAACGATGCCAACGCACCGTGGCTGTCTCTGCCGTGCATCGGGTTCGCGCCGGGTGCCAAAGGCTCTCCCGCGTGGCGACCGTCCGGGGTTGTTCCCGTCTTTTTCCCGTACACCACATTTGAAGTGATGGTCAGAATCGACATTGTGGGGATTGATGCGCGGTAGGTCTCGTGGGAGGCGATCTTCTTCATAAAGGTTCGCACCAATTCCACCGCGATCGAATCCGCGCGGTCGTCGTTGTTTCCGTACTTCGGGAAGTCGCCCTCAATGCGGAAATCGGTTACCAGTCCTTTTTCGTTGCGGATCGGATAGACCTTTGCATAACGGATTGCGGACAGCGAGTCAACCGCGCAGGAAAGCCCTGCGATTCCCGTAGCGAAGAAGCGGCGCACCTGCGTATCGTGCAGCGCCATTTCCAGCGCTTCATAGGAATACTTATCGTGCATATAGTGAATCAGATTCAGCGTATTGACGTACAGTCCCGCAAGCCAATCCATCATGCAGTCAAACTTTTCCGTGACCTCCGCGTAATCCAGAGGACCGTCCCCTTCAATCGGGCGGTATTCGGGCGAAACCTGCAACGGCTCTCCCGTTTTCTTGTCAAGCGTCAGTTCGTCCCGCCCGCCGTTGATTGCGTAAAGCAGGCACTTTGCCAGATTCGCCCGCGCGCCGAAGAACTGCATATCCTTTCCGACCCGCATACTGCTCACACAGCAGGCAATGCAATAATCGTCGCCCATCTCGGGGAGCATCAGATCGTCGCTTTCATACTGGATTGCGGAAGTTTTGACCGAAATCTCCGCGCAGAATTTTTTGAAGTTTTCAGGCAAACGCTCGCTCCAGAGCACGGTCAGGTTCGGCTCGGGCGCAGGTCCGAGGTTGACCAGTGTGTGCAGAATCCGGAAAGAGGTTTTTGTCACAAGAGGTCTGCCGTCGCATCCCATACCGCCGATGGACTCGGTGATCCATGTCGGGTCGCCCGAGAACAGCTCGTTGTATTCCTTGGTGCGCATGAATTTGACAATCCGCAGCTTCATCACGAACTGGTCGATCAGTTCCTGCGCGCCTTCCTCGGTCAGCGTTCCGTTTTCCATATCGCGCCGGATATAGATGTCAAGGAAGTTCGTATTTCTGCCGATGCTCATTGCCGCGCCGTTCTGATCTTTGACCGCGCCCAGATAACCGAAATACAGCCACTGAACCGCTTCCTGTGCGTTCTCGGCAGGTCTTGAAATATCACATCCGTATGCCGCTGCCATTTCCTTGAGCGCCATCAGTGCGCGAACCTGCTCGGCAATTTCCTCGCGGTCACGGATCTTCCCGGGGGTCATGTCCCCGTCGATCTGCGCTTTGTCCTCTTCCTTTTTGGCAATCAGAAAATCCACGCCGTACAGCGCAACGCGGCGGTAATCCCCCACGATCCGCCCTCTGCCGTAGGCGTCGGGAAGTCCGGTCAGGATATGCGCGGTGCGCGCGCGCCGCATCTCGGGCGTATACACGTCAAACACGCCGTCATTGTGCGTTTTGCGGTAGTTCCGATAGAAGGTCTCAACCTGCGGGTCGATCTCATAGCCGTACATCTTCAGCGACTGCTCCGCCATGCGAAGTCCGCCCGACAGATGCATCGGGCGCTTGAAGGGCTTGTCCGTTTGCAGACCGACAATTTTTTCGAGCGTCCTGTCCAGATATCCCGCCGCGTGGCTGTTGACGGTGGAAACGATGGTGTTGTCTGCATCGAGAACGCCGCCCGCCGCCTGTTCTTTCTCGGACAGCTCCAGAATTTCGTTCCAGAGCGTTACCGTTGCCGCTGTCGGTCCTGCAAGAAAAGATCCGTCGCCCGTATACGGGGTATAATTGCGCTGAATGAAATCGCGCGTGTCAATCTCTCCGCGGCTCCATTTTCCGGGAAGAAATCCCTGCCAAGCCTTACTGTTCATATGTTCTCCTTTTTCGGCTTGCCGTGGTACATCCCGGATCGCCAATGAGTATTTTTTCTGCCCGCTTTACCGCCTCCGCGTCGGGAGTCGGTGTACTTCCGAGCGGGTACGGAAGTTGCAACGCTTCATATTTGCTCTTGCCCAAGGTGTGATACGGAAGCACCTCCACGCGTTCCACAGAGGAAAGGCTGTCGATCCACTGCCGCGTTTTCTGCAAATCCGTTTCGCGGTCTGTCCACCCGGGAACCAGAACCTGACGAATCCACATCGGAATTCCCTCGTGCGAGAGCCGTTCCGCAAACGCAACCGTGGCGGCGTTCCCATGCCCCGTCAGGCGGCGGCAGACATCGTCGTCAATGTGTTTGATGTCAAGCAGAACCAGATCGGTCACCCGAAGCAATGCGTCATAGCGGCTGTCCTCCGCCCGGTAAGGCGCGCCCGATGTGTCAAGCGCGGTGGAGATTCCCTCCGCCTTCAGCCGACCGAACAGCTCGCAAAGAAAGTCGGGTTGCAAAAGCGGTTCTCCGCCGCTCGCGGTAAATCCCCCGCGCCTGCCGAAGTAGTTGCGGTATCGGACAACCTCCCCCACAATCTCCTCTGCGGAAACGGTTCTGCCGCCGCATGGATTCCATGTATCGGGGTTATGACAATACAGACATCTCAGCCCGCATCCCTGCAGGAACAGGACAAACCGCAAACCGGGACCGTCCGCCGCACCGAGTGTTTCATAGGAATGAATGCGACCCGTCATACCTTCGCCCTCCTTTCGCACTGCGTAAATTGCTTTTCCGGTGTGCGTATAGTATACCATATTTATGGGCTGTTGTATGTTGGGATCACAACATCTTGTGCTTTTTGCGTGAAAAAGCGCAAAAATCGTCAGAACAGACAAAAAATCAGCGCTGAACCCTTCCGTTTGCGTTGCCTTTGGCAAGCGCGTTGACCTCCTGAACGGTCGTGGGGTTGAAATCCCCCTCAATCGAGTGCTTCAGACAGCTTGCCGCCGCCGCAAAACGCACCGCCGCGGCAGGAGTCTGCCCCTTCCGCAAGGCATAAATCAGCCCCGCCGCAAACGCGTCGCCGCCGCCCACGCGGTCAACAATTTCGATGCGATACTTTTCGGAAGCGGAAAGCGTTTTGCCGTCCCACAGTTTTGCGCAGAAACGGTTGACCTCCGCCGAAAGCGTCCGCCGCTCGGTCAGCGCAATCATGCGCAGGTGCGGGTAGAGCGCCTGCAGGCTCTGCGCCAGTGCAAGATACCCCTTGTCGGTCACATCGTCTCCGCTGATCTCTCCGGCAGGCACACGAACGCCGAACAGGTCGCCCGCCTGATTCTCGTTCGTAATCAGCACGTCCACATACGGCAGATACCGTTCCATCGCTTCCGCCGCCGCTTCCACGCTCCACAGCTTGGCACGGTAGTTGGGGTCGAACGAAACCGTCATGCCGCGCTTCTTCGCCTCTTGGCACGCTGCAAGGCTTGCCGCCGCCACGCCGTCGCCGAGCGCGGGCGTAATGCCCGTCAGGTGAAACCAGTCTGCGCCGTCAAAAATTTTCGCCCAGTCAAATTCCCCCGCGCCTGCCTGCGCAATTGCCGAGTCCGCGCGGTCGTAGACCACTTTGGAAGGTCTTTGTGAAGCGCCGCGCTCCATGTAATAAGTCCCCATCCGTGCGCCGCCGCGCACGATATGTCGGGTTTCCACCCTCCATGCGCGCAGGCTGTTGATTGCCGCCTGCGAGATGTCGTTCTCCGGCAGTTTGGTTACGAATTCCGCTTCTTCGCCCATACAGGCAAGCGAAACCGCCACATTCGCTTCAGCGCCGCCGAAGGTGACCTCCAAGGATCTTGCCTGCACCAACCGCTCATGCGCGGGCGGGGTCAGGCGCATCATAATCTCTCCGAATGTTACGACTTTCATCCGATGACCTCCCGAATCTTCCGGCAGTTTTCGCGGATGTCGCCCTTCATCATGAAGCTGCCGCCCACCGCGACAATCTTATCGCACGCAAGGTATTCCGCAAGGTTGCCGAGATCCACGCCGCCCGTTGGCAGAAATTTCACCTGCGGGAACGGTGCTGACAGCGCCTTGATGCTTGCAAGCCCGCCGTAAACGTTTGCGGGGAAGAATTTTACGGTCGTAATTCCCAGTTCAAGCGCCGCCATGATTTCGGTCGGCGTCACGCATCCGGGATAATACGGGATTCCCGCCGCACGGCAGACCTCTGCCACGCCTGCGCTCAGCCCCGGGGAAACCACAAATTTCGCCCCCGCCGCAAGCGCGGTCTTTGCCTGTTCCGCGTTGATTACAGTTCCCGCGCCGATGTGCATCTCGGGGAACTGCTCCCTGCCGATGCGGATTGCCTCCGCAGCGCAGGGTGTGCGGAACGTGATCTCCGCTGCGGGGATACCGCCGTCGCAGAGGGCTTCCAATGTCGGAACAGTCTGGGCGAGGTCATGAATGACCACCACGGGAATGACCCGCACCGCATCCGTCAGATTCTGCTTTTTCATGTCCGAATTGCTCCTTTTTTGACGAAAACGGCTGTCAAAGCAGCCGTTTTCGGAAATGTAGTTGTTTCAGTTCTGATCTTCAAATTCGATCTTCATCTGCGACGCCTGTGCACTGCGGTGCTTGTCCATCAGGGTCTGAATCCGCTTGACGGGGTTCAGGAGCGCGCTGATGGTTTCGTCGTTGTTGAGCGTATCGATCAGGTACGCCACATATTTGCACATATTGACTTCCACGTACCACGGCTTGGAGGCAAGCTCGGGGCGGCGGTAGGTCAGGTTGGTGGTAAAGACCTTGTCAAACACCTTTTCGGCGGCGGCTTGGTCGAATTTGTCGCATCCGTCGGTGAACAGTCCGAAGGTGGCGAAACAGAACACGCGGTTTGCGCCCTTTTCCTTCAGCTGACGACAGACATCGATCATGGATTCGCCGGACGAGATCATATCGTCCACCACGATCGCGTCTTTTCCGTGCAGATCCTGTCCGAGGTACTCATGCGCCTCGATCGGGTTTCTGCCGTTGATAACAATCGAATAGTTGCGGCGCTTGTAGAACATACCGATGTCCAGTCCAAGCACCGAAGAGTAGTACATACAACGCGACATCGCACCTTCGTCGGGTGAGATGATGACCATGTGATCCTTGTCGATCTGCACGTCGGGAACAGCCCGCACCAGTGCTTTAATCATCTGGTAGGTGGGTTGGACGTTGTCAAAGCCCGAAAGCGGAATCGCGTTGCAGATGCGCTGATCGTGCGCGTCGAAGGTCAGGATGTTCGAAACGCCCATGTGAACCAGTTCCTGCAGCATCAACGCGCAGTCCAGAGACTCTCTTCCGCTGCGCTTGTGCTGTCTGCCCTCGTAGAGCATCGGCATGATGACCGTAATCCGTCTTGCCTTGCCCTCGATCGCCGCGATGATGCGCTTGAGGTCTGCGAAATGCTCGTCGGGGCCCATCGGGACGGTCATGCCGTACATTTTATAAGTCACACCGTAGTTAAAGGTATCACAGATGATGAAAATGTCCTTGCCGCGCATGGACTCGTGGAGCACTGCCTTGCCCTCGCCCGAGCCGAACCGCAGACACTCCGCGTTGATAACGAAAGTCCCGTCTCCGCCGTGTCTGCGCCAATCACGCAGATAGTAGTCCACCTGCGAGGTGAACTTCTCACAGCCCTTCATTCCGATCACGCCAAGCTCTCCGCAACGATTGTCCTTCATAAATGCCTCCAAAATATGTTTTCTCTCGGATTCGCCGTACAGCGATTCCTTTATGCCCTTGTATTCCGCATACGGCAGTCCCGTACACGGCTCGGCAGGTTTGTATTCGCCGAATCGGAAAGACCGGAGCCTTTCCGCATTTACCGATAAAGTGTACAGATTCTGCCGTATGCTTCGTCCCACATATTCCGGTCGGTGGTCGGAAGATACTGTTGTCTGTCAAAGGATGCCGCCACAACGCGACGTGCGTCGGTAAGTCCCGACACCTCGCCCGCCGCCATCAGCTGCATCATCAGGTTGCCGATTGCGGTTGCCTCTTCAGGTCCTGCGCAAACGGGAATTCCGCAGGCGTCCGCGGTCATCTGGGAGAGGAAACGATCCTTCGTTCCGCCGCCCACAACGTGAATGACCTTTGCCCGTCTGCCCATCAGCTCCATCACCCGCTCGGCAACCGAACGGTACTTGAGCGCCAGACTTTCATAGATGCAACGGACGACCTCGCCCACCGTTTCGGGCACGGGCTGACCCGTTCTGCGGCAGAAATCGCGGATCTTCTCCGGCATATTGCCGGGCGTTGCGAAATCGGGCGCATCCACGTCGATCAGACTGCGGAACGCGGGGCTTTCCTTTGCCCACGCTTCCATCTGCGCAAAACTGTAGTCCTTCCCTTCGCGCTTCCACTGTCTGCGGGACTCCTGAATGATCCAGAGTCCCATAATATTCTTGAGGAAGCGAACCGTTCCGCAAGCGCCGCCCTCATTGGTAAAGTTCGCCGCACGGCTCTCGTCGTTGATGAGCGGCTCGGGCAGTTCGGTTCCCATAAGAGACCATGTGCCGCTACTGATATACAGGAAATCCTTTTCCTCGGTCGGAACTGCAATAACCGCGCTTGCCGTATCGTGCGAAGCAACCGTCAGCACGCGGGCATCGGTCTTTCCCGTCTCGCTCTGCACCTGCGGCAGGAGCGTTCCCATGTCAGTTCCGGGCTTGACAACAGAACCGAACAGCCGTCTCGGGATGCCGAGGCGATCAAGCAGATTCCATGCGTAGTCGCGCTTTTTCGCATCCAGAAGCGCGCCCGTGGAAAGGATGGTATATTCGTTTGCCATATTTCCCGTGAGGAAGTAATTGAGCAGATCGGGAATGTTGAGCATCCGCTCGGCAAGCGCCAAGCGCTCGGGCGCTTCCGCCTGTTCCACCGCCAACTGATAGACGGTGTTGAAGTTCAGCGTCTGGATGCCTGCCGTTGCGTACAGTTCCTCGGCGGGAATCACGCGGTTGACCAGCGCCTGCGCGCCGTCGGTTCTGCCGTCGCGGTAATGAACGGGATTTCCGAGAAGCCGACCGTTGCGGTCGAGCAGACCGTAGTCCACGCCCCATGTATCAATGCCGATTGAGGAGACCTTGTCCCCGTCCAGAACGGTTTTCTGAACCGAAAGCTTGATCTCGTGAAAAATTCTGAGAATATCCCAATAAAGCCTGCCGCAAAGATTGACCGGGTCGTTTGAGAACCGATGATTTTCGCGCAGGCTGAGTTTGTTCCCGTCGAACGACCCGACAATTCCCCGTCCGCTTGACGCGCCGAGGTCGATTGCGAGCATTCTGCGTTCTGCCATAGTGTTTCCTCCGTCGTCGGATTCGTTCTCCGACGTTCTACCCATATTATATCATTCTCTGAAAATGATGTCAAGTGTTTTTTCTGCTTTTTTCCGCGAAAGACAGACAATATCCGACCCCGCGCACGGTTTCAACCATTGTCCCGATTCCAGCCTCGCGCAGCTTTTTTCGGATTCCGCAGATATAGACCGCAATCCCACCCGCCGACGGGCTGTCGGTCACGGCTTCCAGTGCGGCTCTTGTGACTGCCTCCCCTTTGGCTTCCAGCAACAGCGCCGCCATCCGCCGCTCGGTCGGGGTCAGCGGGACTGTCACAGTCCCGCATACCAAACCGTTTTCGGTCAGCGAAAGAGTCTCCCCCGCCGTCGCCTTCTCTGTCCCGCCACCGGGCACAGCGGCGCGCACGGACAGGTGTGCCAGCACCTCCTGCCGCAACAGGCTCATGCGGAACGGGCGGCGCAGGATCATGGCGCATCGCCGCGCATCGGCGTCTGCGGAAAGCGCGGGCAGACGGCTGAACCCGATCAGATAGCCGTAGTTTCCCCCGGTCGGAATCTCTGCACTGTCAAGGTCGACAATCGCGACTTCCGCACCGTCGGAATCCGCCTTCTGCCCGGTTCGCACCGTCAGTTGCCACGCCTCAAGCTCCAACTGCAGCAGTCGTGCAAAACGGTCGTCCGCCGAGAGGACAGCAACCTGCGGGCGGCTCATTTCACCACAAGATTCACGATCTTGTTCGGAACGGAAATTTCCTTGATCACCGTTTTGCCCGCCAGTTGCGCCGCAATCTTCGGGTCGGCTTTCGCAAGCGCGATTGCCTCCTCCTTCGGACAATTGAGGGGAAGCGACACTGTTCCGCGAACCTTGCCGTTGACCTGCACCGCCACCTCGACCGTGCTGTCAACCGTTTTCGTATCGTCCCATTCCGGCCACGGCGCAAGCGAGCAAAAGCCCTTGCCGCCCAATGCCGCCCACATTTCCTCCGCCAGATGCGGCGCAAACGGGCAGATCAGGCGAACCAGAGCGGAAAGCTGTTCCCACGTCAGGCTTCCGACCTCGTAGATTTCGTTCAACAGGCTCATCATCGCAGCAATCGCGGTGTTGAACTTCAGTTCCTCGATATCCTCGGAGACCTTCTTCACGGTCTTGTGGAAGGAGGTTTCCAGTTTGGCGCTTCCGCCGTCCGGGCGGACCAGATCGGTCAGATCCGCAATGCGTTCCAGAAACCGCTTGCACCCCTTCATGGAGCTTTCGTTCCACGGCGCGGCACTTGCATAGTCGCCCATAAAGAGGACATAGGTGCGCAGAACGTCCGCTCCGTAAACGTCCACCACGTCGTTCGGGTCTACGACATTGCCCTTGGACTTCGACATTTTCTCGCCGTCCGGACCGAGAATCAGCCCCTGCGCCGTCCGCTTTGCATAAGGCTCGTCGCAAGGCACTACACCGATATCATAAAGGAATTTATGCCAGAAGCGCGAATAGATCATGTGTCGGGTGACGTGCTCCATACCGCCGTTGTACCAGTCAACGGGAAGCCAGTATTTCAGTTTGTCGGGATCTGCCAGAGCCTTGTCGTTGTGCGGGTCGATATAGCGCAGGAAGTACCACGACGACCCCGCCCACTGCGGCATGGTGTCGGTCTCGCGCTTTGCGTCTCCGCCGCACTTCGGACACTTGCAGTTGACAAACGAAGGAAGCTTTGCAAGCGGGCTTTCCCCGCCCTCGCCCGGTTCAAAGCTGTCCATTTTCGGCAGTTTCAGCGGGAGTTCGTCATACGGCACGGGAACCATGCCGCACGTCGGGCAGTGCACAATCGGAATCGGCTCGCCCCAGTAGCGCTGACGGTTGAACGCCCAGTCCTTCATCTTGTACTGCACGCCCGCCTCGCCGATGCCGTTTTCGGTCAGGTACTCGAGCATCCGTGCGATGGAATCCTTCTTATTGGTGTAGCCGTTGAGGAAATCCGAGTTGACCATCTCGCCGTCGCCCGCATAGGCGGCTTTGGTCACATCCCCGCCGCGAATGACCTCGACGATATCGATGCCGAACTTCTTTGCAAACGCCCAGTCACGCTCGTCGTGTGCGGGAACTGCCATGATCGCGCCTGTTCCGTATCCCATCATCACGTAATCCGAGATGTAGATCGGAATCTCTTTGCCCGACACGGGATTGACCGCCGTCAGCCCCTCGACGCGCACGCCCGTCTTGTCCTTGACCAGTTGCGTCCGCTCGAATTCGGTCTTTTTCGCGCAGTCCTCCCGGTAAGCGTCAAGCGCCGCAATGTTTGCGATGCGGTCGCGGTACTTCTCGATCACGGGATGCTCGGGCGCAATGACCATGAAGGTCACGCCGAACAACGTGTCGGGACGGGTGGTGTAAATGCGCAGTTTCTCTTCCGTTCCCTTCAGCGGGAAGTTGACATAAGCGCCCGTCGACTTTCCGATCCAGTTGACCTGCTGCTGCTTGATGTTGGGCAGGTAATCCACGCGATCCAGACCTTCCAACAGCTTGTCCGCATATTCGGTGATGCGCAGATACCAGACGGTCTTGGACTTCTGCACAATCTCGCTGTGGCAGATGTCGCAATGCCCGCCCTGCGAATCCTCGTTCGACAGCACCACCTTACAGCTCGGGCAATAGTTGACCAGCGCCGTATCGCGGAACACCAGTCCCTTTTCAAACATCTTGAGGAAAATCCATTGCGTCCAACGGTAATAGTCCTCTTCCGTGGTGTCGATCACGCGATCCCAATCGAAGGAGAACCCGACCCGTTTGAGCTGGGACGTGAATCTTGCGATGTTCTTGTCGGTTACCTGCCGCGGGTGGATGCCCGTTTTGATGGCGTAGTTCTCGGTGGGAAGCCCGTATGCGTCAAAGCCGATGGGAAACAGAACGTTGTAGCCCTGCATCCGCCGCTTGCGCGAAACAACTTCCAGACCCGAATATGCCTTGATATGTCCGACGTGCATTCCCGCGCCGGAAGGGTACGGAAACTCGACCAGTGTGTAGTACTTGGGCTTTTCGCTGTTGTCCTCGGCATGGAAAACGTCGGCTTCTTCCCACTTCTTTTGCCATTTCGGCTCGATCTCTCTGAAATCGTATTTCATTTTTCGGTTTTCTCCTCTTCCGATTGTTCCGCCTTCTCGTCAATGCCGATGTAGTGAATTTCTTCCGCGTCGCCGTAGAGCTTTTCCAGTTTGTAAAACTCGCGCGATTCCCTGCTGAAGATGTGCAAAATCACCGTGCCGTAGTCCACCACGACCCAGTTGTTATTGTCCCGCCCCTCAAAATGCTGCGGGTCAACGCCGCGCAGCCAGAGTTTGTATTCCACCTCGCCGCCCAGCGCCTTGATCTGCGTATTGGACTGCCCCGTGCAGATCACGAAATAATCGGTCAGCACGGTCTGCTCCCGCACGTGAAGAACCCGGATATCCTTCGCCTTCTTCGCGTCCAGCACGTCGAAGATCGCGTGCGCCAGTTCCTCCGATGAGGCGTTTGCAAGCGACGGAAGCTGTTCCGTCAGCTGTTCGGTCTTGTTTTCTTCCATATGCTTCCTCCTTACGGCACCGCTCGGGTCGCCGTGTATATTCTGTGAAACTCCGGATGTTCGGGGCGGTCAAATACCCGATCCGGGTCAAATTCCGTACAGGAAAAATCCGTCATGTCCGAGATCGCGCGCGCCGATTCCTCGCGGTTCAGGATATAGTACCACGCGCCGCTGACCCCTTTTGCCGCATCCCCGGGGGCGGTCTCGGTCGTAAGCGCGGGCGCTTCCGCCCGCAGGAGCGCGAAAGCCAGACGCAGAACCCCGGCAGTCGGCATATCGGTGTGCACGCGCGGCAGAACCGTCAGGCAGACGCCCGACAAACGTGCGGGAGAGAGCGACCGGCAGGCGTGCAGAAAGGCTTCGAGAAACAGCTTCTGCGCGTCCAACCGCCCAAGATCGGCGTTCGGATACCCCGCGCGGAATCGGACGAACTGCTCCGCCGCCTCGCCGTCCAACCGCTGTTTTCCTGCGGCAAGGTCGATTTCCAATCCCTGAATCGGGTCGCTGTAGCGCATGGCTTGCGGAATATCGACCTCCACGCCGCCAACTGCGTCAACCGCCGCTCGGACAACATCCAGATCGTAAACCGCCGTGTAATCAATCCGCACACCGAGCGCACGGCTGAGAAACTCCCGCGTGCCGTCCGCGCCGAGCGTATTGTATGCCCCGTTGAGTTTCCTGTAGTCGCGCTCGGTGTAATTTGCATAGGTGTCGCGCGGCAACTGCAGAATGCGCACCTGTCCCGTTTGCGGGGTCACGGACAGGAGCAGAATGCTGTCTGTCAGCGACGCGGCGCGGTCGCAGCCGAGCATGAGAATCCGCAGATCCCGATCCTCCGACTCCGACGGTGCAACCGCGTCCGCCCCGCGCGCTCCGTCCGGATTGATTCCCTCCGCTCCCGTGCAGGAAGCAAGAGAAACCAGCGAAAGCAGAACGCCAAGCAACGCCGCAACCGCGCATAACCGTTTGATGGCAATCGACATCCCGACACCTCACCTTCCGAGGTTGCAAAACCTCTTGATGTAAGGTTGGGAATTTTTGATGTGTTCAGAGCAAAATTGCGAAAGTCGGAGCTAAGATATCCCCCCTCATCAGTCGCCTATGGCGACAGCTTCCCCCCGAGGGGAAGCCTCTTTGCGGGATGCCTTTCGTGTCTCATATCAACATAAGCGAGCGGATAGCCGATACACTTCCCCGGCAGAACCGCCCGTTACAACAGGCTTCCTCTTGGGGGAAACTGTCGCGTAAGCGACTGATGGGGGGATCAATCCGAACTCCCGAAACGGGGAATTATCCCTTCCCCCGCAACAACTCATTTCTTGCTTCGATTGTATCAACGGCAACAGGCGTACCCTCATCGAGCAGATCCCGCACGGTCATGTCATAGGAAAGCAGAAGTGTGTCGCGAAGCAGTGCTTCCCGCGCCTGCGCCGTCATCGACTGCGGATTCGCGCCCCAGAAATAGCGGCGCAGAATCACGCAATTGCGGAATGTGCGCGAGTCGTCGATGTAATCGGCAAGATAGAGCAGTTTTTCGGTCAGCGTCATCTCCGCGTGCCCCGTGGTATGCCAACGAACCGCCGAAACGATGGTCGGATCGTCATATTCGGGATACTCCACGGGAATCTGCGCCGCCGCAGTCCGCGCGTGCAGGGTCTTGGGCGCAAGCAGATCGTCCTCACTGATCGGAATGCCGTATGCATGGCAGAGCACCACCTGCTCGGAAACCGACAGTTCCTTGGTAATATCGTGGAGCAGTGCCGCCGCCCGCAGCTTTTCGGTCTCTTCGGGACAGTACAGCGCGCAGAGCCGCGCCGCCATATCCTCCACCGCCAGCGTATGGCGGCAACGTTTTTCGGAAAGCCGCGCCCGCACGGTTTCGCGCAGTCGGTTGAGTCTTTCCTCTGTACTCTCTGTCATGATACCCTACCTGACCTTTCTTCAAACATACAAATGTTTGTCACGAATGTATGCTTCCACCGCCGGAGGAAGCAAATCCCCAACCGATTCGCCCGCGCGGAGTTTTTTGCGGATTTCGGTGGAAGAGATTGCCAACGGCTCGGTGACAATCCGCCGCACGACCTTCCCGTATTTCTCCTGATACTCCGCAATTTTCCGGATCAGCAGACCGTCCAGTGACGGGTCTGCCTCGCGGCGGATATAGACGGGATAGCACAGGCGGAAGATCTCCGCAGGCTCGCGCCATTCGTCAAGCGTCAGCACCATGTCTGTTCCGCACAGGAGAAAGAGCCGCCGATCCTCCCCCGCAAGTTCCCTCAGGGTGTCCACTGTGTAACTCTTTCCGCCGCGACGGATTTCCATGTCGCTGACATACACGCCCTCCATGCCGCCGAATGCCCGGCGGCACATTTCCAACCGGTCAGCAGCGGAAACGGGGTCTGCCATTTCCTTGTGCGGCGGAAGCGCGTCGGGAATCACATAGAGGATGTCCAGCCACATCTGCTCCATGAACGCCCGCGCCGCCGCGAGATGCCCGTTGTGCGGCGGCGAAAAAGTCCCGCCGTAAATACCGATCCGCGTCATCGGGGCAGTTCGATCACGGGCTTTTTGGAGGATGGGCGGTACAGAACGACCTTTTTTCCCGTCACCGCCACAACATCGGCACTCAGTGCTTCCGCCAGTGCGTCCGCCACGCTTCTTGCACTCTCCCCGCTGTTTTCCAGAACATTGAATTTTACCAGTTCCCGCGCCTCGAGTGCGTCGGAAAAGGTCTTGGTCAGATTCTCGGAAAGTCCGCCCTTTCCCACCTGCATAATGGCGGGAATGTCGTTTGCCAGTCCGCGCAGATAAGCGCGCTGTTTGGATGTGATCATGCTTTGTGTTCTCCTTGGTCAGTCTTTTGCGGTATGCCACCCCTGCGAAGCAAGGGATTCGAAAATTTCTTCCGCCACACCGCAGAAAATGCAGATATACTGCGTTTCGTTCAGAAACACCCGCAGGGTGTTGTCATCGTCCAGACGCACCGACCGCACGTCCTCGCGGGTCAGCTCCATGCAGGTCTTTTCCCTGCCGCGCGTCATCAGAACCATGCTTCCGTCGGTCAGAATGAAATATCCGCCGAACGCGCCCTTCGGCGAGCGGAACAGCACCTGCTCGTCGAAGAGAAACGGACCTTTGATTTTCGCCTTAAGCCGCTCGATGGGCAGATTCTGCAGGTACATCACGAACGGCAGAATCAGCGTTACCAATACCGCAACGGTCACGCCGCCGATCACGCCGTACTCCCAACGCGTGAACATCCATGTCAGCGATCCGCTGAGCAGTCCCGCGCAGGTAGCGATCCACCGCGTTGCGGGAGAGAGAAAGTAATCGGAATACTTCATTTTCCCGTGCCGCCCTCCGCAAGCCGCCGCTTCAGTTCCGCCGCAAACAGCCGCATGGCTTGCCCGCGGTGCGAAACGGCGTTCTTTTCCCCGGCGGAGAGTTCCGCAAAGGTCTTTCCAAACGGCGGATAGAAGAACAGAGGATCGTAACCGAAGCCGCCGTTTCCGTGATATTCCCGCAGGATTCTGCCGCGCGCCTCGCCGCGAACCGTAAATTCGCTCCCGTCCGGAAGCACGCAGGCAATCGCGCAGACGAATGCCGCGCCGCGCGCTTCATCGGGAACGGTTTCCAACTTCCGCAGAACCAGACGGTTGTTCGCCTCGTCGTCGTGGTCGCTGTCAACGCCGCACCGCGCGGCATATCTTGCCGACCAGATTCCCGGCTCGCCGCCCAACGCGTCCACGGTCAGACCCGAATCGTCCGCCACGCCGATTCTGCCGCCGCGCGCCGCGACCCGCGCCTTGATGAGCGCGTTTTCCTCAAAGGTCGCGCCGTCCTCAACGATGTCTTCGGTCACGCCCACGTCGTCAAGCGACAGAACCTCCACTTCTGGCAACAGTTCCGCCATCAGCGTGCGCATTTCGGCAATCTTCTTGACGTTTCGGGATGCCAATACCATTGTCATCGCTTCACCTCATCCCTCAAACAGCGCGCGGACGAACTCGGTGCGGTCGAATTCCTGCATATCGTCCAGTTTCTCGCCCACGCCGATGAACTTGACGGGAATATTCAGCTCCTTGCGGATGGAAATGATGATGCCGCCCTTTGCAGTTCCGTCCAGTTTGTTGAGAATCAGACCCGTCAGCGCCGCCGCATTCTTGAATTCCTTTGCCTGAATGATGGCGTTCTGACCCGTGGTCGCGTCCAGAACCAGCAGGTTCTCGCGGCTCACCCCGGGCAATTCGCGGTCGATCACGCGGTTGATTTTCGCCAATTCGTTCATCAGGTTGGTCTTGTTGTGAAGCCGTCCCGCCGTGTCGATAATCAACACGTCGGCGTTTTTGTTCTTCGCCGCGTGGCAGGCGTCAAAGACCACCGCCGCAGGGTCGCTCCCCTCGTTCTGGCGTACCAGATCGACCTTTGCCCGCTCGCACCAGACCGCCAGCTGGTCAATCGCCGCCGCGCGGAAGGTGTCCGCCGCCGCCACAATGACCTTTTTGCCTTCCTTGCGCAAACGGTTCGCAATCTTGCCGATAGAAGTCGTTTTTCCGACGCCGTTGACTCCGATGACCAGAATCACCGACGGCACGGTATCCAGTTTCAGCGGCTCGCCCTCGCCGATCATCCGTTCCAGAATGCTCTGCAGCGCGCCCATGACCTGATCCTTTTCCTTGAGTCTGCCGTCCTTGATCTGCTCGCGAAGTTCCTCGATGATCTCCTCGGACGCGTTCACGCCGACATCCGCGCAGATCAGCAGTTCTTCCAACTCTTCCAACAGATCCTCGTCCACCTTAACGAAGTTCTTCAACAGGTCGTTGATCTGCCCGAACAGCGCGTTTTTGGTCTTGCTCAGCCCCGCCTTCACGCGACTCCAGAAAGACTTTTTCTCCTCCTTCTTTTCCTCGCCCGTCAGCGGCGCGTCCGCTTCGGATTCCGCAACTTCTTCCGCTTCTTCCTCTTTCTCCGCTTGATCTGCATCCTCCGCTTTCTCCGGTTCGGGAGCAGTTCCGGTTTCGGTTTCGGCTTCCGCTTCCGGCTCGGATGTAGCCCCGGAGACCTCCTCCGGGACGGGAGTCTGCCCCTCTGCCTTTTCTTCCGGTGCTTCTTCCGGTGTAGTATCCGGTTCTGCCTCGGGAGTCAGCTCCGGCTCGGTGACGGGAATCACCTCGGGCGCGGGAGTCTCCCCGATTCCCTTATCGGGTTGCGGGTCGGGCTTCTCCGGCACTTCGGGAAGCGGCTCGGAAGCCGTTTCGTCGGGGTCGGGAATGATCGGTTGCAGGGGCGCTTCCGGCGCGGCAGGCTCGGTTGGCGCAACGGGGACTTCGGGCACGATTTCTGGCTTCGGCGCTTCCGTCTCCCGCTTCGGCTCATCCGCTTTCTCTGCCTCCGCAACCTCCGCTTCTTCGGCTTCCTTTTTTTCTTCGGTTACAATCGGTTCTTCAACTGCGGCTTCCTCTTTTTTCTTTTTTCTGCCGAACAGTTTATCCAAAAATCCCATCCCAGTCTTCTCCTTCCTTCTTCGAGATATCGTTGATATTCAACATCAGCACCTTGGAAATGCCGTGTTCGGGCATCGTCACACCGTAAAGTCTGTCCGCCGCCGCCATCGTTCCGCGACGGTGGGTAATCATGATGAACTGCGTTCCGTGTGAATAGCGCTTGATGTACTGCGCCAGACGTTCGACGTTCACCTCGTCGAGCGCGGCTTCGATCTCATCCAGAATGCAGAACGGCGTGGGGTTGACCTGCAGGATTGCAAAGAACAGCGCAACGCCGATGAACGCCTGCTCGCCGCCGGACAGCTGCATCAGGTTCTTGATGATTTTTCCGGGAGGCGCGGCTTTGATCTCAATGCCGCTTTCGAGCACATTTTCGGGATCGGAGAGCGAAAGCTCCGCCGAACCGCCGCCGAACAGCTCCGAGAACACGCGCCCGAAGTTTTCGTTGATCCGGTTAAAGGATTCCACAAAAGCGGTTTTCATATCCGTTTCGAGATCCGCAATGACAAGAATTGTCTTTTTGCGGCTTTCTTCCAGATCGTCCAGATCGGCTTTCATCTTCTCGTAACGGGTTCGCACGTCCTCGTATTTATTCACCGCGTCAAGGTCAACGCTGCCCATCGCACGCAGCTTGTTTTTGCACTCGGTCTGAAGCGCGAGCATTTCGGGTCTGGTTTCTTTGGTCAGGGGCGGATATCCGAGCGCCAACGCGTCGTTGCGCGTCATCTCGTATTCCTCCCAAAGTTTGCCCGCCAGTTTGTCCTGCGAATCGCGCAGACCGTTCAGCTTTGCCTCGCACTTGGTGTATTCGCGCAGAATCAGTTCCTTCTGGTTCTGCTTGTCGCGCAGGCGGGTGTTGACGTCGGTCAGTTTGCGCTCAAACTCCGCGCCGCCCTGCTCGATCGCGGTACGGCTCTCGGTAATTTCCGCAAGCGTTGTTTTTGCCGTTTCCAGTTCCTCGCCCTCGCGGCGGATCTCTTCCTCGGTCTGTGCGATCTGCTCCTCGCGGGCGCGGATCTTTTCGGTCAGTGCGTCGCGCTCCTGCGTCAGCGTGGCAATGCGATCCTCGCAATCCTGCCGCAGGGTGTTCTCGGTCTCAATGTCCTTCTGCGCCTCGCTGATCTGAATGTAGAGATCGGTCATCCGCCGCGCGTTGCCTTCCTTCTCCAGAACCGTGTCGCCGTGCTCGGATTCCTTTTCCTTGCGAAAATCGCGGATTTCGGAAATGCGGTGCGCAAGGTTTTCCCGCTCAGCGCCCAGACGCGTCAGATCTTCCTCATAACGTGCGCGCGCTTCCTCAAGCTGCTTCATATCGTTCTTCAGCTTGTCAAGCAAGGTGTTGTTCGCGTCCAGCTTTGCGCGCAGCTGCTCCAGTTGCGCCGCCTCGGTGTTCCGCAGAACACCGATCAGTTCGCGGCGATCCTCGGCGGAATTGCGGCGCTCTTCCAGCTCTTCCGCTTCGCGCGTCAGCTCGCCGAGCTGCTTTTCCAACTTTGCAACAGCCGCCTTCTTTTCGTTCAGTTCCGCCTCAAGCCGCTTGACCTCGCTCCCGCGGGAGAGAATGCCGTTTCCCGTTCGAACCGAGCCGCCCGTAAACGAACCGCCGACATTGATCTGTTGTCCGTCCAACGTCACCGCGCGGACGCGGTAATGCGTGGCGCGAGCCATCACGTTGGCGTTGTCGATGTTGTCAAAGACCACCGTTCTGCCGAGCAGAGAGGACAGCACGTCGCGGAATTTTCCGTCGCAGGAAACCAGACTGTCGGCAACGCCGATGTAGCCGCGGTAACCCGCCGCCTCGGTCATCTCGCGCGTGGGTTGAGAAGCCTTCATGGAGGTCAGCGGAAAGAAGGTTGCCCGTCCCGCTTCCCCGCGTTTGAGGGCGTACATCGCCGCCTTTGCAGTCGCTTCGTCCTCCACCACGATGTTCTGCAGGTTTGCACCGAGCGCGATTTCGATCGCGGTCACATAGCGATCCTCAACCGAAATGACCTTCGAGAGCGGTCCGTAAATCTTCCCGCAGGGTGCGCCGTGCGTATCGGTGATTTTCCCCTCGTCATATTGCTTCATGACATAGCGAACCGCACCCGAATAGCCCTCGAAATGCTCTTCCATGGAGCGGATGGTTGCAATCCGCTGAGCCAGAGAATCCTGACGGAATTTTGCGTCGTTGCAGTCCTTTTCCGCCGCGCGAACCAGAACCGCAATGCGCCCCGCTTTGGTTTCGGCGTCGGCGATTTCCCCGTCGATGGAAGCCAGTTCTACGTCGTATTTCGCCACGGTCTCTTCCTTCGATTTGCACTGCCCGCCGAGGGTTTCCGAAATCTTCCGATAACCGTCCATTTCCTGCAGGGCGGAGCTGTTCTTGTCGAAATCGGTGGTTTTGGCGTTGTCGAGAACCGAAATGCGGATCTCCACATCCTTTTCCTCGGCTTCCAAATCGCGGATATCGGCAAGCGCCTGCGCAATCGCCGCCGAGAGGTCGGCTTCCTTTTTGCCGAGCGTCAACTGCGCGGCGTTCAGCTTGTCCTGCTCCGATCCGAGGTCGGCAACGCGGTTTTCCAATTCGCCGATCTTCTGCGCGTGCGCCGCGCTCGAAGCGGTCTCCGCCGCAATGGACTTCTCAGTTCCCGCCAACGACCCCTGCGTTGCCGCAATCAGATCCCGCGCGTGCGCGATATTGTTCTGCGCAACCGTGCGCCGCCGCTCCAACTCATGGCAGCGGTCGGTCTGCTCGCGGATGCGTTCAAACAGTTCCTCGCTCTTTTGGCGGCTTGACTGCGCCGCCTCGGACAGCTTGGCGTACTGCGTATCCAGCGCCTGAATGCTGTCCTCTGCCGTTTGCAGGTCAAAGGAGGCGCGCGACATGGCTTCCTCCGCCGCGTTCAGCTCGTCCCGGATTTTCTCGGTATCATAAAGCCACAGACTCACGTCCGCGCGCTTTTTGCTGTCATGCAACTCAATCGCCTTTTTCGCGCGTTCCGCTTCCTTTTTCAGCGGCTCGACGCGCGATGCAACCTCGGAAAAAATGTCGGACAGACGGCTGATGTTGTCCTCCGCCTCCGCCAGTTTCCGCTCGGCTTCTGTTTTCTGATGGCGGTATTTCGCAATTCCCGACGCGTCCTCGAACACACTGCGGCGCTCCTCGCTCTTGCGGGAAACCATCTCGGCAATTTTACCCTGCCCAATGATGGAGTAACCGTCGCGCCCGATACCCGTGTTCATGAACAGCTCGTAGATGTCCTTCAGACGAACCGCCTTGCGGTTGATGAAATATTCGCTGTCCCCCGCGCGGTAGTAGCGTCTGGTAACGGTCACTTCGTCGAACGGACAGTCCAGTTTTGCAAAATCACCCCGATTGTCAAAGGTGACCGACACCTCGGCATATCCCATCGGACGGCGACTGTCCGCACCGCCGAAAATGACGTCTTCCATCTTGCTTCCGCGCAGGCTCTTGGAAGAGATTTCACCCAGAACCCAACGCATGGCATCGGCAATATTGGATTTTCCGGACCCGTTCGGGCCGACAATGACCGTAACACCCTGTCCCTCATCGGCGGCAACGTTCACGTCCACGCCGCGGTCAAACAGCAGTCTCGTCTTGTCGGGAAAGGACTTGAAGCCCTGCATTTCCAGTGATTTCAGATACACAGCAGATGTTCTCCTTCTTTTTATTCCATCGGTTCAAGGCGGGAATCCGACAGACGCGCGTCCTCCCCAACCGAACCGATCACAGTTCCGTACTCCTTTTCCAACCGCGCAAGGTTTCGTCTCCCTTGCCCGACCGTTTGCGAGATCCGTCCCGCAGGCACAGTCAGCGCAACGCGCCGCCCGGCCAATCCGGCCGCCGCCACGGCGCGCGCCAGTTCGCGGTAGCGAACCTCGCCGAGCACCAATTCGCCGAGCGCCGGATGATTCGGCCCTGCCACGGCGAGGCGCGGGTCGGTCAGCTCTTCCGAGGCGCACAGCCCGATGCGCAGACAGCGCACGCCTCCCGCATTCAGAATTTCATAAGCGTCGGCGGAACGCGTCACGGCTTCGTCAAGCGACAGCGGACGATACGTTCCCCCTGCGATCATGGCTTCCAATTGCGTTCCCGCAAAAACCACCGTCGGATAAATTCTCGCCGCCTCTGCGCCGAACGCAACAAGATCGCGCGCGGTTTGCTTTTCACGTTCCGCATCCGACAGCGGCAGACCGATCATCATCTGTCCCACCAATTCAAAGCCCGCCTCGCGCACCATCCGACAGGCGCGTTCGGAATCGGCGGCGGTATGTCCCCGTCCCGAAGCCGTGAGAACCGCGTCGGAAGTACTCTGAATTCCCAGTTCCACCGTCCGCACAGGGTAGCGGGACAGGATCTCCAACACCTCGCGGTCGATGAAATCGGGTCTGGTGGAAAGACGGACGGAGGATACCCGCCCGCTCCGCACAAATCCCGCCGCCGTTTCCAACAGGCGGAGCATCAGCCCGCGGTCGATGCCTGTAAAAGAGCCGCCGAAAAAGGCGATCTGGCAGTCGCAGTCCCGCGGAATCGTGGCAAGCGCCCGTTCGATGAGAACCGGAACTGTCGCCTCGTCAAATTCCGCGCATCCCGAAATGGTTCTCTGATTGCAGAACACGCAGGCATGGGGGCATCCGAGGTGCGGGATGAACACGGGAATGCTTCGGTGTCCTCTTGCTTTCGCGATCAGCATTCCACGCCGAACAGCTTCAGGGCGTCTGCGGCGGCGTGCTGTTCCGCCGACCGCTTGGAAGATCCGCTCCCCCGCCCGATGCGATTGGAGTCGAGATACAGTTCCACTTCAAAATGTTTGTCGTGGTCGGGACCCGTTTCGCTGACCACGCGATATTCGAGCCGTTGCGGTCCGTCCATCTGCAAAAAGCGCAGGAGCGCGGTTTTCGGATCGGTTCCGCCTCCCGGAGGGAGCGTGTCCACCGTCCACTGAATGAACGGGAGCAGGAATTCCCGCACACGGGTCAGTCCGTTCTCGCCCGCGTCGAGATAGATCGCCGCCAACAGGGCTTCAAACGCGTCGGCAAGCAGAGCCGGATTGTTCGCGCCGCCGCTGTTGAGCACGCCGCGCCCCAATCGGAGATACTCCCGCAGACCGATCTTTTCCGCATAGGAGGCAAGCGCCCCCTCGCAGACCGCCGCCGCGCGGATTCTCGTCAGGTCGCCCTCCGTTCCGTTCGGAAAGCGGTGATAGAGGTATTCCCCCGTCAAAACCGACAGCACCGCGTCGCCGAGAAACTCCAACCTCTCGTTGCAAAGCAGATGGTGGTTCTTCGCGCCCGTCTCGTTTGCATAGGAGGAATGTGTCACCGCCCGCAACAGCAAATCCGGGTCGTGAAACCGATATCCGATTTTCTCCTGTAACTGCAAGGTTTTCGTAAACACTCCTCCTTTCTAAGGTGCTGAACTTAAGACCTCGGGCGTTGCCCGAACCCACTCAGAACCTTCTTGGAAGAAGGTTCTGAGAACTCCGGGAACTTCAACGCATAAGGGAACGTGCGAACAATCATTTCTTCAAATCTTCAAAGCTTCAGCGCAATTTGTTCGCACATTCCCTTATGCGTTGAAGTTTTTTGAAAGTCCTTAGGATACTTTTTTTCAAAAAAGTTTCCTGAGTAGGTTTGGGCAACGCCCAAGGTCTTAGTTCTCGCTTTTTTCCTTTTCCCGTTCGGCGCGTTTCCGCTCGGCGAAAGCGCGGGCGCTGTCGGCGAGGTCGTAGATCGCCTCGGAGTGCTTGTAATCCATCGCCTGACGGATCGCGTTCATGATCGCACGGTCATCGGACGATCCGTGCGCTTTGATAACCGGCTTGGAGATGCCGAGAATCGGCGCGCCGCCGCGCTCGGAGGGGTCGTATTCCTTTTTCATCTCGTACAAAGGCTTTTTCAGCGCCAACGCCGCCAGTTTTGCGGGCGTGGAACTCAGAAATACCCCCTTCACCCGCTTGAGCAGGAATTTCCCGATGCCTTCCACACACTTGAGGTAGATGTTCCCCGTAAAGCCGTCTGCCACCAGAACGTCGCAGACGTCAAACGGCGCAGTTCCGCCTTCCACGTTTCCGACAAAGTTGATTTCTTCGTTTGCGGAAAGCAGACGGTATGCCGCCTGTTGCAGCTCCGTTCCCTTGCACGCTTCCGTTCCGTTGTTGAGAAGTCCCACGCGCGGGCGCGCAATGCCGTACATCTTCCGCATATACGCCGACCCCATCGCGCCGAACTGCTCCAGATTTTCCGGCGTGACCGTCACATTCGCTCCCGTATCGAGGAGCAATACGGGATTCTGGAACGGCAGAACCGTCCCGATTCCCGCCCGCAGAATGCCTTTGACCTTGCGGACAATCAACGTCGCCCCCGTAAAGAGCGCACCCGTGTTGCCGGAGGAAACGAACGCGTCGCCCTTTCCCTCGGCAAGCATCCGCAGTCCGACCGCCATCGAGCTGTCCCCCTTGGCGCGAACCACCGACAACGGGTCGTCCTCCATCGTCATGTACGATTCTGTGTGCACGATGTCAAAGCGGCGGATATCCAGTCCCGCTTCCGCCGCGATCTGTTCGATCCGACGGCGGTCGCCGACCATGATATAGGTCGCAGGCCACTGCTCCGCCGCCATGCAAACGCCTTTGACAGCGGCTTCCGGGCAGTTATCTCCACCCATTACATCAACAATTATTCTCATAGGCTCGGTCCTTTATATACAGTGCGTTTGTGCGAGTGCCGTCAGCGCCCGCTCCGCTAATTTCTCGTTTCTTGCCGACTTGCCGCCCCTGACCCGTGCGTCAAGCGGTCTGACAATTCCGAAGTTGGCATTCATCGGAACGAATTTTCCGATTCCGCCGCGGCTGACATATGCTGCCATCGCTCCAAGCATCGTTTCCTCGGGAAACACCAAAGCCGTCTCCCCCTGTGCGCGCCGCGCCGCATTGATCCCCGCGACCAATCCGCTTCCCGCCGACTCCACATAGCCCTCCACGCCTGTCATCTGTCCCGCAAAAAAGACGTCGGGACGGTTTTCCATCGCGTAGGTCGGGGTCAGAAGTCCGGGGGAATTGAGATAGGTGTTGCGGTGCATCACGCCGTAGCGCAAAAATTCCGCGTTTTCCAGTCCCGGAATCATGCGGAACACCCGCCGCTGTTCGGGAAAGGTCAGGTGGGTCTGGAAGCCGACCAGATTGAACATCGTTCCCGCTTCGTTCTCCTTACGAAGCTGCACCACCGCATACGCTTCCTTGCCGGTTCTCGGGTCGGGGAGTCCAACGGGCTTCATCGGTCCGAAACGCAGGGTGTCGTACCCCCGCCTTGCCATGACTTCAACCGGCATACAGCCTTCGAAAACCGTGATTTCCTTTTGCGATTCACGGTCGAACTCCTTCAGCGCCGCTTCCTCCGCAGAGGTCAGCGCCTGCCAGAACGCGTCGTACTGCTCGCGCGACATCGGGCAGTTGAGGTAGTCCGCGTCCCCTTTGCCGTAGCGGGACGCGAAGAACGCGATCCCGGTATCCACCGACGCGAAATCCACGATCGGCGCCGCCGCGTCAAAGAAATGCAGACTACCGCATCCGAGATCGTGCGCGATATAGTCCGCCATCGCGTCGGAGGTCAGCGGTCCCGTTGCGATCACGGTCACGCCGTCCGGCGCGATCCCGGTCGCCTCGCGTTCCTCCACGGTGATCTGCGGGCAGGAACGGATTTTTTCGGTGATATAGCGCGAAAACCGCTCTCTGTCAACCGCGAGCGCCGATCCTGCCGGAACGCGCGTTGCGTCCGCCGCCTCCATGATGAGCGACCCGCATCGCCGCAGTTCCTCTTTGAGCAGGCCCACCGCATTGGAGAGACTGTCCGAGCGGAGCGAATTGGAGCAGACAAGCTCCGCAAACTCCGCCGTGTGATGCGCGGGAGTCATTTTCTGCGGCTTCATTTCAACCAGACGAACTCTCTCCGCCCCCGCGCGCACCGCCTGCCATGCCGCTTCACAGCCCGCAAGCCCCGCGCCGAGGATTGTCACATCGCGCGTCATGATTCCTCTTTTTCCTCCGAAGCTTCGCCTTCCGGAATTTCACGGCTGTAACCGCAATCCTTGTTGTGGCAGACCAACAGGTTCTTGCCCTTCTTGCGGAAAAGCAGTCCGCCGCACTGCGGGCATTTCTCGTTCACGGGCATATCCCACGACGAGAAATCGCATTCGGGGTAACGTTCGCAGCTGTAGAACACCGTATGGTTCTTGCCGAATTTTGTCACAATCTTCGCGCCGCACAAAGGGCAGGCAACGCCTGTATCGCGAACCCGCGGCTTTGTGAATTTGCATTCCGGATACCGACTGCACGCCCAGAAACTGCCGTATCTGCCCGAACGCAGGATCATCGGCGCGCCGCACTTCTCGCACTTCATGTCGGTCTCAACCGCTTCCTTTTTGTCCTCTTCCGCGGCCTTTTCCTCGCCGTTTGCCGTCAGCGGCTTGGTGTTGCGGCAGGCGGGATAGTTCGGGCAGGCGGCAAATTTGCCGAAGCGCCCGTTGCGGATGACCATCCTGCTCCCGCATTTTTCGCAAATGATGTCGGTCTCCTCCGGCGGGACTTCAATGCTGTTCTGCCCGATGGTTTCCTCGGCGTGCTCCAATTCCTTGGAGAAATCCGCCCAGAAATCGGTCAGAACCGCCTGCATCGTCGCCTTGCCTTCTTCGATCTCGTCCAGTTCGTTTTCCATCTCCGCCGTAAAGCCGTAGTCCACGATATCCGCGAAATACTCCTTCATCAGCTTGTTCGTCACCTCGCCGAGCGGAGTCGGAACAAACGCCTTGCCCTCCCGCTTGACATAGTTGCGGGACAGAATTGTGGTAATAATGGTGGCGTAGGTACTCGGTCTGCCGAGTCCCTGCTCCTCCAGCATTTTGATGAGCGACGCGTCGTTGTAACGCACGGGCGGCTCGGTAAAGTGCTTGGCGGGAACTGCGTCGTCCGCGTCCATCAACTCTCCCTCCGAAAGATCGGGCAGGCGGATGTTCTTAACCTCCGCCACATCGTCCGCCGCGCGCGCGGAATCCTCTTCGGCTTCTTCGTAAACCGCCATATAGCCGGGGAACGCGACCGAATAGCCGCTTGTGCGGAAGATATATCCCGCGCAGGTGAAGTCCACCGACACCGTATCCAGTACTGCCGACTCCATCTGGCTTGCAATGAAGCGCTCCCAGATCAGCTTGTAAAGTTTGTACTGGTCGTTCGAGAGCAGCTTGCGGATCTTGGTGGGTTCAAGATCCACTCTTGCGGGGCGGATGGCTTCGTGCGCGTCCTGCGCGCCCGCCTTGGTCTTGTAAACTCTCGGGGTCTCGGGATAGTATTTCTCGCCGTATTTGCCCGTGATAAAGGTCTTTGCCGCATCCTGCGCGTCTGCCGAAACACGGAGCGAGTCGGTACGCATATAGGTAATCAGACCCTGCGTGCCGCCGAATTCCGTTCCGAGGTTCACACCTTCGTACAGTTCCTGCGCCACTTTCATGATCTTCTGCGACTGGAAGCCCAGTTTTTTGGAAGCCTCCTGCTGCATGGTCGAGGTTGTGAACGGCGGCGCGGGCGCTTTATGCCGCGACGCGCGCTTGACAGACGAAACGGTATACTGTTTTCCGTTGACCGCATTCACCACGGCCATGGCTTCCGCCTCGGAATTCAGCCGGACCTTCCCGGAAGCGTCCCCCCAGAAATGAACGGGGATCGCCTTTCCCGCCGTGTGCAGAACCGCGTCGATCGTCCAGTATTCGACCGGAATGAACGCACGGATCTCTTCCTCGCGCTCCACGATGATGCGGGTTGCAACCGACTGCACCCGTCCCGCGCTCAGACCGCTCTTGACATTCTTCCAGAGCAGCGGGCTGAGTTTGTAACCGACGATGCGGTCGAGAATCCGACGGGTCTGCTGCGAGTTGACCAGATTCATATCGATGGTTCGCGGCGCTTTGATTGCCGCTTTGACCGCCGTTTTGGTCACCTCGTTGAAGCAGATGCGTTGGGTCTGCTCCACGGGAATGCCAAGCGTTGCCGCCAGATGCCACGAGATGGCTTCTCCTTCGCGGTCAGGGTCGGTTGCGAGAAAGACTTTGTTTGCCGCTTTCGCTTCCTTGCGGATTTCCTTGATGAGGTCGCCTTTGCCGCGGATGCTGATATAATGCGCTTCAAAGCCGTTTTCGATATCCACGCCGAGCGAGCTTTTCGGTAAGTCTCTGACATGACCGATCGACGCGATGACTTTATAGTTACTGCCGAGATACCCCTTGATGGTCGTTGCCTTCGACGGGGACTCCACGATTACCAGATTACTTGCCATGTTCTTTGTTTCCTTTTCAGATTTTTCGGTACAACCCGCCGGGTTGCTTTGCAACGCATCCGCGCAGTTCGAGTAAGGTCAGCTCCGAGAGCGCCTGCCCGTAGGAGACTTCCGCGTCCACCAGTTCGTCCAGCGAGACCGCTTTCCCCGCCTCCGTGAGTTTTGCCATCAGGATTTTTCCGACGGCGGAAAGCCCCTCCGGCAGGTCTGTCTGCGGAATCGGCTTCCGGTTTGCCGCCTCCGGGTCGGTTTTCGCCGCCTCGCGCGGCTTCGGCTTTTCGGGAATTACCTTTACATGCGCGCCGATGGGTGCGGTGTCCGGCACACCGTCCTGCCGCTTCAGAATCACTGTCCGACCGTCGAGCACGCCGTACCGCTCAAGCGCGGCGGTATCGACCGCCGAATGCGCTTCCGCACGGCGGAGCAAATCCGGGCGCAGACGATCCGCGAACGAGTAGAGGTAACGGTTCAGAATATCCTCGGTGCAAGAGGCAAAATGCGCACCGTCCCGCAACAGGCTCTCCGCGCCCGCTTCCCCGATTCCCTCAGCGCCCGACGGAATCGCAAAGACCTCTTTGCCCTGCAGAACCGCTTCCTTCGCGGTAATCAGCGACCCGCTCCCGAGTCCCGCCTCCACAACCACAACGCCCTGCGACAGCGCGCTGATGAGGCGGTTGCGAACCGGGAAGTGGTAGGAAATCGGGCGCGATCCGGGCGGATATTCCGAGAGAAGCAGTCCATGCCGCCCGATTGCCGTCATCAACGGCGCGTGCTGGGTCGGATAAGCTCTGTCCAAGCCGCATCCGAGCACCGCAATCGGAAATCCGCCCGCTTCGAGCGTTGCCGCCGCGCAAACGCCGTCGATTCCCGCCGCCATTCCGCTGATAACCGTCATGCCGACCGCCGACAGCTCATAGGCTATTTTATACGCGGTGCGCATTCCGTATGCACTCATTCTGCGCGTGCCGACCATCGCAATCCCGGGGATGCGGTCAAGTTTCGGAATCGTCCCGGCGCAATAGAGCAGAAGCGGCGGGTTCTTGATCTCGCGCAAAAGCTGTGGGTAAAGCGGCGAAGAAAAAGTCAGAATCCCGATATTCATCCGCTCGCAGGTCTCTGCAATCCGCGTGGCTTCCCGCAGGTCTTTGTTCGACAGCGCAACTTTGATCCGCTCGGGAACGCAGGTCAGGCGGTCGAGTTCCTCCGCCGGAGCGGAAAAGATGTTGTACGGCGTATCGTACATTCCAAGTAGGGTTCGGAACTCCCCGTTCCCCGCGCCGAACGCTTCGGCAAGCCAGATCCAGAACAGGGATTCATCGCTTTTCATTCCGTTATGTCCTCCGTCCCGTTTTCTTCGCGAATTCCCACATCAGAACCGACGCGGCAACCGCGGCATTCAGAGATTCCGCGCGCCCGCTCATCGGGATGAACACCCGCTCGTCCGCCGCATCCAACACCGCCGCCGACAGCCCGTGCCCCTCGTTTCCGATGACCACACAGTCCCCGGCGTGCACATCGAATTCGCCCAGTCTCTGCGCCCGTTCATCGAGCGCCGCCGCAAACACGCGCCTGCCGCTTGCCCGCAACTGCCCGATCACCCCACGCAGGTCGCCTACGCGGTCTACCGTCTGACCGAACAGCGTTCCCATGGAGGCGCGAACCGCCTTTGCGTTGTAAACGTCGGCGCAGTCCTCGCTGAGAATCAGGCGATCCACGCCGAACGCCGCCGCGCTGCGGATGATCGCCCCCACGTTTGCGGGATCTCTGACCGATTCGAGCAGAACAACCGTCTCTCCCGTACCCGGAATTTTTCCGTCACTATATATTGTAGCGATTTTTTTGCATTTGTCAAGATATTTCGCAACACATATCACGCCCTCGGGCGATTTTTCTTCGGAAATTTTGTCAAATACCCCGTCGGACAGGGTCAGAACCCGTTCCGCACAGGCAGAAACCGACCGCCCGGTCTCCCGCGCAAGTCGCTCCCGAACCGTTCCCGCATTGCTTTCCCGCAGGAGTATCAACGGCATGGAAAGCCCGTTCCGTACCGCTTCCGCCGCCAACTTGACGCCGTCAAAGCGGAAGCAACCGCTCCCCTCGCGCGCCCGACGGTCGGTCAGTTTTCCGACCTCAACAACCGTTCGGTTCTGTCTGGATGTGATGACCTCTGAGGCTTCTTCCATGTTTTTCTCCCCCTTTCGACGTGATTTTCGGCTCTTTTCGAACCGCTCTATCTACGACAAAAACCCGATGATATCATCGGGTTTTTGTATTGCAAAAGCTTAAAGAGCCGCTTTTGCCTGAGCGGCGAGTGCCGCGAACGCTTCCTTATCGGAAACCGCGATCTCAGCCAGCATCTTGCGGTTGAGGTCAACGCCCGCCTTCTTCAGACCGTGCATCAGCGTGGAGTAGTTCATGCCGTTCATCTTCGCCTCTGCGGAGATTCTGGTGATCCAGAGAGAACGGAAGTCTCTCTTCTTCATCTTTCTGCCCGCAAATGCGTAGTTGCCGCTCTTCATGACGGCTTCCTTCGCCATCTTGAAGTGCTTCGACTTTGCGCCCCAGTATCCCTTCGCCGCCTTCAGCGTTGCTTTTCTTCTCTTGCGCGTCATCAGCGCACCCTTGATTCTTGCCATTTTTCAATTCCTCCGTTTCGACTTACTTAACCAATGCCTTGATGTTGTCCGCCATCTGTCCCTGCACCATCACGCTCGAACGCAGATGTCTGATGCGCTTCGCGCTCTTCTGACCGGTCTTATGCCGATGCGAGCTGTGGAACATTTTTACCTTGCCGTTAGCTGTAACGGAGAATCTTTTGGCAGAAGCCTTATGCGTCTTGATCTTTCCCATTTTGAAAACTCCTTTTCTTCTGTTTCCGTCCCCGACGGAAGCTGATTTCATACAATTCCGCGCCGCGGCGCAGAGAGAATGAACATTCCGACTGTCTTATTTTGCCTTGACGGGCGAGATAATCATACTCAGAAACCGTCCGTCCTGCACCGGTGCTTTATCAACCGTGCCGCAGTCTGCGCAGGCAGCCTGAAATCTGCCCAGCACCTCGCGCCCGATTTCGGTATGGCTCATTTCGCGACCCTTGAACTTCATCACGACCCGAACCTTGTTCCCGTCTCCGAGAAAGCGTTGCGCGTGTCTGACCTTGGTCTCGAAGTCGTGCGTATCGATCCGGCAGGAAAGCTGAATTTCCTTCAGTTCCACCGTCGTCTGCTTCTTCCGCGCTTCCTTTTCGCGCTTGTCGCGCTCGAAGCAGAACTTTCCGTAGTCCATGATCTTACACACGGGCGGGACAGCCTGAGCAGACATCATGACCAGATCCATACCGCGGTCGTAAGCCTGTTCGAGAGCGCGCGACGCACTCATGATACCAAGCGTTTCTCCGGCAGGACCGATCAGACGGACTTCCTTCGCAGTGATCTCCTCATTGAGCAGGGTCTCTTTTTCTTTCGCGCTAATGGTGCAACACCTCCATGCAAAAAATAAGCCGTACAAAGACCGGAGTCTCCGCACGGACTTCTCCCGCGCACTGCGGGAAATGCACCTATCAACCCACGGTCACAACCGGTGCCGGGGTGAGAGCGGAGCGCTC
>ENA-UERG01000725-UERG01000725.1-human-gut-metagenome-genome-assembly--contig:-NODE-725-length-30888-cov-7.116452_pt1 | contig 30888 bp, 27 predicted proteins | sample MGYA00242954_ERZ507954 | MGnify/ENA primary metagenome ERZ507954 (study PRJEB26167, sample SAMN06115478) | human gut metagenome | host: Homo sapiens | place: China:Sichuan | collected 2015-01-21... | reverse complement strand
AGAAGCATTAAATTTATGTAGAACATTAAATTATCATAATAGATGGAATTTACATTTGGTCAGAAATTTTACATGATATGTGTGAAGCGTCCTATCGGTTTGTTGGGCGCATTGGTTGGATTGATTTTGTTGTCGCCAATCTTAATTGGTACAATAATTTTGCTGCACTTTGCCAATAAGGGAGCAGGTGTATTTTTTAAACAGGATCGTCCGGGAAAGAATGAGAAGATTTTCAAAGCATTGAAGTTTAAGACAATGACAGATGAACGTGATGCAGACGGAAATCTACTATCTGATGCGGAACGATTGACAAAAGTGGGGAAATTCGTTCGTTCGACATCTATTGATGAGCTACCGCAGCTTATCAATATCTTGAAAGGAGAAATGGCTTTTATTGGACCTCGTCCCTTGTTGATGAAATATCTTCCTTTGTATAGTGAGGAACAGCATCACCGCCATGATGTAACTCCAGGCATGAGCGGTTGGGCGCAGGTTAATGGACGCAACACTATCTCTTGGACAAAGAAGTTTGAGTATGACCTGTATTACGTTCGGCATATTGGACCAATGATGGATTTGCGCGTTTTTTTTACGACAATAAAAAAGGTCCTTTTTCGTGCGGATATCAATACAACAACAGGTAAAAGTGCCACGATGGAAGCATTTAATGGGCATAATTAGTACAGCTTCCTTTTTATTCGTCAGAAAAAGTGTATCCGCTTTACGCTTGTTTGATGATAGGTAAGAAGTTATACGTAAAAAATAATCATAATATATAAAATATGTCAGAAGAAAGAAAAACGATTTATCTCTGCCTTGCCCACATGAGTGAGGCGGGTTGGGAACAAAAATATGTGAAGGAGGCATTTGACACGAATTGGGTGGTGCCGATGGGTCCGAATGTCAATGCCTTTGAGAAAGAGTTGGAGGCGTTTGTAGCCTCACCCCAACCCTCCCCTAAAGGGAAGGGAGTGGCCGATTTGGGGGTGCATACGGCGGATCCGAGGTTGTATGGTGTGCTTAAGGAATTTGCGGAAGAGAATCGCAAGAATCCTACTGAGGCAGAAAGCGTACTATGGAATACATTGAAGGCTAAAGGTGTTGGACTGAAGTTTCGCAGACAGCATATCATCGAGGATTTTATAGTTGATTTCTTCTGTAACGAGAAGAAACTTACTATTGAATTGGATGGTGGTTATCATCGTGTTCCTGAACAGATGAAGAAAGATGAGGAGCGTACGGCTCGTCTTCAAGAGTTGGGATATACAGAATTACGCTTTACAAATGAACAGGTGTTGTGCGAAATTGATAACGTCATCAAAGAAATCATCCAGGTAGCCCAGTCTCTCCCTTTAGGGGGCGATTTAGAAGAGGCTGGTGGAGATTTAGAGTTGGCTCGCAAAGTCGTTTGCCTCTCTGCAGGAACAGCAGCTGTTCACTTGGCTTTGATTGGCTGTGGTGTTAAGGCAGGTGATGAGGTGTTGGTGCAGAGCTTTACGTTCTGTGCTTCTTCACATCCTATCACATACCTTGGAGCCAAGCCTATATTTATTGGTTCGGAAGGCGAGACTTGGAATATGGATCCAGCTTTGTTGGAGAAGGCGATTATTGACCGCAAGGAAAAGACTGGCAAATATCCTAAAGCGATTGTGCCTGTGGCTCTTTATGGTATGCCTTACCGTATTGATGAAATCATGACAATAGCTGATAAGTATGGCATTCCTGTAATAGAGGATGCTGCTGAGGGAATGGGTTCTCGTTTTAATGGTCAAGTATTGGGTACATTTGGAAAATATGGTGTGCTGTCGTTCAATGGCAACAAGATGATTACTACTTCTGGTGGAGGTGCGCTGATTTGCCGTAACGCAGTGGAAGCTAATGAAATTATGTGGTATGCAACTCAGGCTCGTGATGCTTATCCTTACTATCAGCACAGTGCTATTGGCTATAACTATCGTATGTCGAATGTTTGTGCTGGTATTGGTCGTGGTCAGATGACGGTATTGAATGACCATATTGCCCATCATAAACATGTCCAGTCGTTGTATGAAGAATTGCTGAAGGAGGTTCCGGGCGTGCATATCCACAAACAGCCGGCAGATCCTCGCTACGATGCCAACTTCTGGCTTTGTGCTGCTACTTTGGATGCGGATGTGAAGATTCAAGGTCAGGAGAATGCCTACAAAGAAGTTATCAAAACAGCAGTGGGCGGTGCCGCTGGCGTTATCCATGCTGTTGATTCTGCGGTAACGGATTGTCAGCCGAATGATAATGTGGAAGCCTTGCGTGTGTTCATGCTTGGAAAGAAGGTGGAGTGTCGTCCGGTTTGGAAGCCGATGCACAAGCAACCAGTGTATAAGGGTACTCCAGTTTATACTAATGGCATTGAAGAAGAAATCTTCAAGGTTGGTTTTTGTCTGCCTGCAGGTCCTTGGGTGACAGATGATGATGTTCGCTATATTGTAGAGAGCATCAAGGAGGCGATTGTTAAATGATATTTGTGAAACATTGGCTACAAAGGCCAGTAAAACTTAGATGCAATGATAGAGATGAATAAAGACTTTTTGAATCAACTCTTCGAGCAAGCCAAGGTGAATCCTCGCTTACGCCAAGGCTTCGACTTACGCACATCTCCGACCGACTCGAGCCAGCGTATGTTGAATGCTTTGTTGCCGGGAACGGTGGTGCCTATTCATCGGCATGAGGATACAACGGAGACTGTTATCTGTTTATGTGGCAAGTTGGATGAGGTTATTTATGAGGAGGTGGATTCCCAGTTGCCTTCTTTAACGGGAAGTCGTTTCCGGGAAATAGAGCGCATTCACCTTTGTCCTGCCCAAGCCCAATATGGCTGTCAGGTTCCGAAAAGTGCATGGCACATGGTGGAGGTGATAGAGCCGAGTGTGATATTTGAGGCGAAGGATGGAAAGTATATGGGGTAAGGCCTCTCCCCAGCCCTCCTCTAAAGGGAAGGGGTGATGGATGTTAACCTCTCCCTATAACAGATAGGCATTGGGGACATTTTGATGATATCATTTGTGACACTGCTTTGCATAACTTATGCTGAGAGAGTATCAGGAAGAGATACGCAATCATGTAGTGGATGCTTTTGAGAAGTATCGCTCCGTGATGGTGCAGATGCCGACAGGAACAGGCAAGACTGTGGTGCTTGCTTCGATAGTGGAGATGTTCCTGCGTGGTAACAGTACTCAGACTGTGCTCATTGTGGCACACCGTAAGGAACTGGTGGAGCAAATTCGTGAGACTCTGAAACAACAGTATTTCCCTTCCCTTATTTCAAATACTATACGAGTGCATTCCATACAATGGTTGAGTCGGAGGATTGATTGTGTTGATTTTGTTCCCTCTTTAGTCATTATTGATGAGGCGCATCATGCTCTTGCCAAGACCTATAAAGTGATGTGGCAACAATGGCAGGGAGCGAAGTTCTTGGGATTGACGGCTACTCCTTGCCGGTTGAATAAGCATGGGTTTACGGACTTGTTTGATGTCCTGTTGCAATCGTGGTCGCATAACAGGTTTATTGCCGAGGGATGGTTGTCGTTGTATGACTATATGTCGGTGAGGGCTGATAGCGAGGAGTGGCGTATGGTAAACTCGTTGAAGAAGCGAGGAGCGGACGGGGATTTCTCGTTGAGGGAGATGAGTGAGAAGTTGGATGTGCGACCGAGTATCGAAAGACTTTGTGATACTGTGTTGAGGTATGCACGGGACAAGAAGGGGATTGTGTATGCCATAGATATTCAGCATGCGGAGCATATTACGGAATACTATAGGGAGCATGGAATCAATGCCGTGGTGATTAGTTCGAAGACACCTACTGATGAGAGACAAATGCTTATTGGACGGTTTAAAGAGAGTGTTATCCTGAAAGATAAGGCGAACGGGTCGGATAAGACAAACATGGCAATGGAGAGCATTCAGGTCCTGGTGAATGTTGACCTGTTCGGCGAAGGCTTTGATTGTCCCGATGTGGAGTTCATACAGTTGGCGCGGCCTACATTGTCTCTTGCTAAATACTTGCAGCAGGTGGGACGTGGAATGCGTGTATTTGACGGTAAGAAGTATTGCCTGATATTGGACAATGTTGGGTTGTACAGGTTGTTCGGGTTGCCGTCGGATGACAGGGATTGGCTTGCCCTGTTTGAGGGTTCGGAGGCAGGAAAGGGAAGCTTGAAGAGGGCAGAAGAGAGGGTGCTTGCCGCTTATTCCATCTGTCATGACACTCTGGATGAGATTACAGCTGATGAGCAGACAGGCTTAATCATTGTGATGGCGCATGACGGACAGCGCAATGACTTGGAGGCTGCCTATAAATATAGAATCTTGCGCAATGCGGAAGGTTTGACCGGGGTGGTTGACAAAGATGGCAAAGAGGTGCTGCCGTGCATCTATAATAAGGTGGAACTGAAACTATATGGAATAGCCAAACTCTACTCACGAAGGAAAGTAGACCGGGAGAGTCCGTGGATAGACTTGCAGAATGGGATAAGATTCCGATGCCAACCCCAAATAGAAAGGTATGGTTTCTTAGGGTTTTGTACAACGGACGGCTTGCGACTTTACCCGAGAGTGCGGACGAACTTGATGGATGAAACCTGCTTTGTCACGCCTGCTGCATTGTCACATGGAATAGATGATGGGCTGCGGTTCCGTAATTTCTACATACCGCCTTCCAAGGATGAGCCACAGATTTATACTTTCAAGGATAAGATGGACAGTTACGCATTGTTTGAGAGTGAGGACGGATTACTTTATTTCAGGAATGGATTGGAACCGGGATTGCACCCTGTCTCGTTGGATGAATGGAAAGAGGAGAAGATTCGCTGGACAGATAGGATAAAGGACTTTGAGGATCAGGTGAAGAGATGTGGAGAGAGAAGGATATTCCCATATTACATAAAGGTGGAGATTAATCATGGCTATAAGTTGTCCGACTACAATGAAGTCACAGATATCCGCATCACCCGCAATGGTCAGAAAGCCTACAATACCTTTGCCTTTGATATGTTGTCCCATCGTTGGAAATCAAAAGGGTCGTACACGGAAATATTTTCCCCGGCATACGGCATTCGTGTCGTAAGGAATTGGGAGGGCAAGTATCTGTTGCGTACATCTTATTTTGAGAAATTCAGCACGGAAGAAGATCCGAAGTTTGATTTTGCGGAATTGCAGGATGAAGCCTATCTGTATATCCAGAATGACGGCAAAGAGTATTATGTTGACCTTGAAAGCAAAGTCTGCTTTGAACAAAAGCCCAAGTTGGTAAGGATAGGATACATGCTATTCCAAAAAGACGGCGATTTGCATTTTCCGTTTGACTATCGTTTGAGTGGCAGCATACCTTATCGACGCGGAGAGATTGCCGGAGGAGAGGATGTTTGCTTCATTGGGAAAAACATGATTGTATTAAAAGATAGTTCTTCCATATTCTATATCCGTCAACGTTACAGTGACGGCAAACGTTTTATTGTCAGTAAAAATAGGGAAGAAGGAGTTGCTGGCATTTTATATGATTTGTATTATGACGGGAAGAATCCTGTGGAAATACAACAGCGGAAACCATAAACCACATGACGGTGGTGTGTCATAACCCCAAACTCTGACACATATAAAAGGGGCTGTACCAAAACTTCCATTTCAACACAGCCCCATATTATTATAATTCGTCGATAGAACCTCGTACGATACCTCGCTTGGATGATTTGATGAAACTGAGAATCAAATCACGCTCTTCACTTGGTTCATATTCCGTTTCAATTGCTTTCAAAGCATCTGTATTATTAAGCCCACGGGTATATAATGTCCTGTAGATATCTTGGATTAGATATACCTGTTGATTGCTGAATCCACGACGGCGTAAACCAACAATATTGATTCCGCAATAAACAATCGGGTCTCGTCCGATAAGGGTATATGGAGGAATATCTTTTCCTATTCGGGAACCTCCTTGTATCATGACGTGTTTTGAGATGCGGGTGAATTGATGGACAAGTGATCCTCCGCTGACAATGGCAAAATCATCTATTTCCACTTCGCCTGCTATCTGTGAGGCATTGCCGATGATGACATTGTCTTTCACAATACAATCGTGTGCTATATGGGAATAAGCCATAATCAAGCAGTTCTTCCCGACAACAGTCTTTCCTTTTGAGGCTGTTCCTCGGTTGATGGTAACGCATTCACGCAACGTGGTGTTGTCTCCGATTTCCGCTGTGGTTATTTCTCCTTTGAATTTCAAATCTTGAGGGATTCCTGCTACCACAGCTCCTGGGAATACTTGGCAGTTCTTGCCTAAACGTGCGCCATCAAGGATGACAGCGTGAGGGAAAATATGACAATTGTCACCGATAACAACATCCTCTTCGATGACTGCAAACGGGTCAATCGTGACGTTTTCCCCAATCTTAGCATTGGGATGTACGACTGCTAATGGTGAGATATTCATATCGAATTGCTTTTTTATTTGTTCTTTATTATTTGAGCCATAAATTCAGCTTCACTAACCAAGGTGTCACCTACGAACACTAATCCTTTCATGGTGGAGATGCCGCGGCGTATCGGAGCCAACAATTCCAAACGCAAGATTAAGGTGTTGCCAGGAACAACTTTTTGGCGGAACTTGACTCCGTCAATCTTCATGAAGTAAGTAGAATAACGTTCCGGCTCTTCTACAGAATTCAAGACCAAGAGACCTCCTGTTTGCGCCATGGCTTCAACTTGCAAAACACCTGGCATAACAGGCTCTTGCGGGAAATGTCCTTGGAAGAATGGTTCGTTGGCTGTGATATTTTTTATACCGACAATATAGTTGTCTCCGATTTCTATGATTTTGTCAACTAACAGGAATGGATAGCGGTGAGGCAGTAATTCACGGATACGGTTGATATCCATTACTGGAGCTTTGTTGGGATCATAAACCGGAGCTTGCACTTCATTCAGCTTTATTTCCTTGCGAATCATGCGAGCCAATTTGTTATTGATGCTGTGTCCCGGATGTGTTGCGATGATGCGGCCCTTCAATGTGCGTCCGATAAGGGCGATGTCACCGATTACATCTAATAACTTATGTCTTGCCGGTTCATTGTCAAATACCAATGGATTATTGCTGATGTAGCCTAATTCCTCCGCACTCTTGCGAGGCTGGTTCATCATGTCTGCCAATTTATCCAAAGAATCCTGGGAAACCTTTTGGTCATAGATAACGATAGCATTGTCCAAGTCTCCACCTTTAATCAAATTGTTCTGAATTAACATTTCTATTTCACGAACGAACACAAATGTGCGTGATGCGGAAATTTCGGATGGGAACTGGCTAAGGTCATCCATTACGGCATACTGGTTAGTCAAAACCGGAGAGTTATATGAAACCAAAACATTCACACTGAAGTTATCTTCAGGAAGAATCATGATAGAAGCACCCGTTTCTTCGTCTTTAACTTCAATTTTATGCTTGACAATATAATATTGTTTATTGGCAGTCTGCTTTTTCAATCCGACTTTGCTGATTCCCTCTGTATAGAAACGTGAGCTTCCGTCCAAGATTGGGAATTCAGGAGCATCAACCTCAATCAAACAATTGTCAATCCCGGCAGCGTAGAGGGCAGCCATCGCATGTTCGATGGTACTGATTTGGATATCTTTTTTACCAATAACAGTTCCTCTTTGCGTATTGATTACATTTTCAGCCACAGCATCGATAATAGGTTGTTCTGGCAGATCCGTACGTTTGATTTTATACCCATGATTCTCGGGGGCAGGGTTGAATGTGATATGGATATTTAATCCAGTATGTAAGCCTTTACCCTCCAGACTGAAGCTATCAGCTAATGTATTTTGCTTTTGCATAGTTTTATTCTTTATTTATTAACTTCTTTAATTCTTCTAATTCACGTTGCAATTGCCCCATTGTCCGGTACATGTCTGGAAGGCGGCCGAATATTGCGCTTGAACGCATGAATGATTTTGCCTGAATAGCTGGTGCTCCTAATACGGTTGTCGGTGCTTTGATATCACTGATGACTCCTGATTGAGCACCGAAATTAACGTTGTCAGCTATTTTGATATGTCCAGCCAATCCAACTTGTCCGCCAAACATACAATGTTTACCTATCTTGGTTGAACCAGCAATGCCAACTTGTGCAGCCATGACAGTGTTTTCTCCCACTTCAACATTATGGGCAATCTGTACCAAGTTGTCTAATTTAACTCCTTTGCGGATGATGGTCGATTCCATTACAGCACGGTCGATAGTCGTGTTAGCTCCGATTTCCACATCATCTTCGATAACTACATTCCCCAGTTGAGGAATCTTTTTGTAAACATCACCTTCCGGTGCAAATCCAAATCCGTCCGCTCCGATGACAGAACCCGCATGAAGGATACAATTATTACCGATGGCGCAACCTTCATAGATAGTAACGTGTGGATAGATGATGCAGTTGTCCGCAATGGTAACATTATCACCTATGTATGTTTGAGGGAATATACGGCAATTCTTACCTATGCGGGCATTTTCACCCACGTAAGCGAAATTGCCAATATAACATCCTTCTCCTATGGTCGCTGTTTTAGCAATGAAGGCGGTCGAGTCAATGCCAGATGCGTTTTTTTGTTTATGTTGTTCTACTATATTTAACAAAACCGCTAATGAGGCATAAGCATTTTCTACTCTTACCATAGTAGCCGGGACACGTTCTATCGGTGCAAAGTCGTTATTTACTAATACGATGCTTGCTTTCGTATGATAGATATAATGTTCATATTTGGCATTTGCCAAGAATGTCAATGTTCCCGGCTTGCCATCTTCTATTTTTGAAAAATTGCTTACTTTCACATCCGGATTGCCTTCAACAGTTCCATTTAAAAAGGAGGCAATTTGTATGGCTGAAAACTCCATTACTTTTCTTTTATTTTATTAGTGATATAATTATTGATGAAAATAAGGAACGATTTGCTGCATCCCTCTCATCTTAATTTATCAAGAACTGATTAAATAAGACCTTTATCTCTCAAGTAACCTGCCATTTCCTGTTGCACTGCTTTAGCTGCTTCGCGAGAAGCCTCAGCGAATTTCTCTGTTTTATCTACATAGATAATCGCTCTTGATGAGTTGACAAGCAAGCCGCACTGTTCGTTCATTCCATATTCGGCTACCTCTTTTAAGCTGCCACCTTGTGCTCCGACTCCAGGGACAAGAAGGAAATGGTGAGGAGCAAACTTACGGATGTCTAAGAACATTTTGCCTTGTGTAGCTCCCACAACATACATCATTTGGTCATCTGAAGCCCATTCTTGAGATTTCTTCAATACCTTTTCAAACAGGCGTTCTCCGTTTGCATCTTCAGTGAGCTGGAAGTCATGTGAACCCTTATTGGAAGTCAAAGCCAGCAGGATTACCCAAGCATCAGGATAAATCAAGAATGGTTTAACGCTATCTTCACCCATGTAAGGAGCTACTGTTACGGCATCAACATGCATGTAGTCGAAGAAAGAGCGGGCATACATTTCGGATGTGTTACCGATATCTCCACGTTTTGCGTCCGCAATGATGAATTGGTCGGGATAATGTTCTTTCAAGTAGTGAACCGTTTTCTCGAAAGCCATGATGCCTTTTACACCTAAACTTTCGTAAAATGCCATGTTAGGTTTGTATGCGACGCAGTAATCAGCAGTAGCATCGATAATCGCCTTGTTGAAGGCATATATAGGATCTTCTTCATTCAACAAGTGAGCCGGGATTTTCTTAATGTCTGTATCCAAGCCTACGCACAAGAATGAATGTTTTTTCTTGATATTTTCAAATAATTGCTGTTTGTTCATATTTTATGTCTCCTTTTTTATAGTTCAGACTCTTTCATTCGCTCCGCATTCTCCGCTACTATTAAATGGTCAATGCAATCTTGTATATTGCCATCCATGAACGCTGAAAGGTTATATATTGTATAGTTGATGCGATGGTCAGTTATTCGTCCCTGAGGATAGTTATATGTCCTGATCTTTGCGGAACGGTCACCGGTAGAAACCATTGTCTTGCGTCTGCTTGCAATGTCATCAACATATTTCTGATGTTCTTTGTCGTAGATGAATGAACGTAGTCGAGTCAAAGCCCTCTCTTTGTTCTTGGGCTGGTCTCTCGTTTCTGTACACTCAATCAGTATCTCCTCGCTGGTTCCAGTGATTGGATTCTTCCAGACATAGCGCAATCTTACTCCCGATTCCACCTTGTTTACATTTTGTCCACCCGCACCTCCGGAACGGAAGGTATCCCATTTGATTTCACCTTCGTTGATTTCCACGTCAAACTCATCGGCTTCGGGAAGGACAGCGACTGTTGCAGCAGACGTATGTACTCGCCCTTGCGTTTCAGTAGCTGGAACACGTTGCACACGGTGTACTCCGGATTCATATTTCAAAGTGCCGTACACTTTTTCTCCGGTCACTGTGAAAATGATTTCTTTATAGCCGCCCGCTGCTCCTTCATTGAAACTGGAAACGGCTATTTTCCACCCTTTGGACTCGCAATACTTTACATACATCCGGTATAAATCTCCGGCAAAGATGGCCGCTTCGTCACCTCCGGTACCACCTCTGATTTCGACAATTGCGTTTTTGTCATCTTCCGGGTCACTTGGTACCAATAGCAGCTTTATGTCCTCTTCCAATTGCGGAACACGCTCATTGCAGCTGTCCAGCTCTTCACGGGCGATTTCTCTCATTTCCGAATCTTGCTCGGTTTCCAACAGCTCCTTTGCTTCGGCTATCCCCTCCAATACTTGAACATATTCGGTACGCTTTTGCATGATTTTCTCCAAATCGCTATACTCTTTGTTGAGTTTAACGAATCGTTTCATGTCTGCAATGACAGCCGGGTCGGTTATCAACGTACCGATTTCTTCAAATCGGCTGACTAATCCGTCTAATTTTTCTAACAGCGTGTTCTTTTCTGCCATCTATATATTAATATGTATAAGTTCCGTTTTCGCTTTCGATGGTCAGCTTGTTGCTATCCGATTCTTCAACCCTTCCGACAATGCGAGCATCAATATTAAAGCTCTTGGAGATTTCCATCACCTCTTCTGCATACTCAGGGGCAATATAGATTTCCATACGGTGTCCCATATTGAATACTTTGTACATCTCACTCCAGTCTGTACCGCTCTGTTGCTGAATGATACGGAACAATAGAGGCACAGGGAACAAGTTGTCTTTGATGATGTGCTTGTTATGTACGAAATGCATTACTTTGGTTTGTGCCCCACCTGAACAATGAACCATGCCATGGATTTGAGGACGAAGCTGGTCTAACAATTTCTTGATGACTGGCGCATAAGTACGGGTAGGAGAGAGTACCAACTTACCAGCGTCAATACCCAACTCTTCAATAGCATCTGTAAGTTTCAGCCCGCCTGAGTAAACCAATTCATCTGGAACGGCTGCATCGTAACTCTCTGGATATTTTTCTGCCAAATATTTGGCAAAGACATCGTGCCGCGCAGAAGTCAGGCCATTGCTTCCTGTTCCGCCATTATATTCTTTTTCGTATGTTGCTTGGCCGAAAGAGGCAAGACCAACGATGACATCTCCTCCTTGGATATTCTTATTGTCAATGACATCAGCCCGTTTCATGCGGCATGTAACCGTACTGTCTACAATAATCGTGCGGACTAAGTCTCCGACATCAGCAGTTTCACCGCCTGTAGCATAGCAACCTACTCCCATGGAGCGCAATTCAGCCAACAACTCATCCGTCCCATTGATGATAGCGGAAATGACTTCGCCTGGAATCAATAGTTTATTACGTCCGATAGTGGAAGAAACTAAAATATTGTCCACGGCTCCTACACATAACAAATCGTCTATATTCATGATAAGAGCGTCTTGTGCGATACCTTTCCATACAGAGAGGTCGCCAGTCTCTTTCCAATACATATATGCCAAAGAAGATTTTGTCCCGGCACCATCAGCATGCATGATATTGCAATAGTTTGGATCACCCCCTAATATATCCGGGATGATTTTACAGAAAGCGTTAGGGAAGATACCCTTGTCGATGTTCTTGATAGCATTGTGAACATCTTCTTTCGATGCGGACACGCCGCGCAGATTATAACGTTGATCGCTCATTGTTTATATTGTTAGGACTGCAAATATACTCTTTTTTCTCTTATTATCTAAGTTTTAAGACATCTCCTTCTTCAGGAATATAATCTTTATCTTTTTTATTAAGCTTATAAAGACTTTTCATCTGGATTCCGAACTGCTGGGAAATGCTGTGCATTGAATCACCGATGCGTACCACATAGTCAAAATGAGGCTTGTTCGCACGCTTCTTCTTTTTCTCCAAATAGACGATGTCATTAGCCTGAAGCGGGAAGTCTTTAGGTATTTCATTGAATTTGCTCAGCTTACGGACGCTTATGCCTGTATTGCGGGCAATTTCTTCCAAACTATCTCCCCTGCGGGCATGTACATAAAGAAGTCCGTTGCTTCTGTAGATGGTATAGCGTATAGTTGGAGCGGATGTGTTATCCTTTGTAGGAGCTTTTTTTCTCTTTGCCGAATCATATTCATAAAGTTCATACTCTTCGATGACCTTTATGAGCTTGTTTGCATATTTTTTATCGGTCGCATATCCGCATTTTTGCAACCCCTTAGCCCATCCTCGATAGTCCCGTATGTTGAGTTGGAAAAGAGAGGCGTACCTCGGACGTAAGGCAATGAATTTGGAATGATCTTCGTATGAATCTTTTACAGCATCATACTTGCGGAAACATTCTCCTCGCAAATCGTCATTATGGTAGACTCGTTTGCCTTTCCAGTCGTGGCATTTTATACCGAAATGGTTATTTGACCGTTTTGCCAAGTCGCTCATCCCTGCTCCGGATTCCAATAGCCCTTGCGCCAAGGTAATACTTGCCGGGATTTTGTATTTATGTTGTTGTTCAATGGCAAGGTCTTTATATTTATGGATGTAACGGTGGTACGATGACAACGCTGAGGCGTCATTCGCCCTACACCATTGTGTAAATGCGAAAAACAAAGCAACCACAATGGCTCCAATATGCAATTTTTGCTTCATTCTTGTTTATTTTTGTGCAAACATACATAAAAACATGGAAAATACCTATTTTTTCTTACCTTTACCCCACTAATATATATATTTGGAACAATGAATAGTAAACATATTGAAATAACGTACCACGAATTTGATTGTGCAGAATTGGATTCGGTGAGGAAAAGTTTGTATGATGCGGCTTTGGCTGCTTCGGAACGTGCCTATGCTCCTTACTCTCACTTTCAGGTGGGGGCTGCTGCTCTTTTGGGGAATGGGGAAATCGTAACAGGAAGCAACCAAGAAAATGCTGCGTATCCTTCCGGTTTGTGTGCGGAACGAGTGGCTCTTTTCGCTGCGTGTGCTGCCTATCCGGATGTGCCTGTACTCCGTTTGGCTATTATAGCTCAGTCGAAAGGAGAGGTGAGAGATTCCATATCGCCTTGCGGAGCATGCCGGCAGGTGATACTTGAAGTGGAACAACGTTCGCGGGTTCCGATGGAAATATTGCTGTGTGGAAAAGAGAAAGTAAAGGTTATGGAAGGAATAACCTCTTTGCTCCCGTTTGTTTTCACATCAGAAGATTTGTAACTCTTGGGAAGTTTTTGCCGTTCAGATAACCAATTCGCCTGACTTCGTCAATGCGTACCCCGAAATCGAGGCGCATAAAAATTTAATAATTATATATCAATCAGTTAATTATGAAAATGATATTTTTATGGAGACGAAGTCAGGAGAATGATTATGTCAAAGACATTATTTTGACACAGCCTCCATTTTACCGTTCAGATAGGCAATTCGTTTAAGAGCTTTCTTTTTTTCGCGTGTCATTTGGTAAATGTCGCTCAATGTAGAGGCAAGCTGATAAGTGGCAACCAATGCTTTTTTGTCGTTTTCTGCCATATAGATGATATAAGGCTTTCCTCCTTTATATTCCACTTTCAGCCGTTTGTCCGCATTGTCGTTGATGAACTTGATGGCATCCATCCCATTCTCGGCTTTATACGTCACGACCTCAGTTGTATTTCCCAAATCCTTGAAATGGTAATTGAGCCCTCCATCGTATGGAATTGTCGCTGTCTCGGCGAAAAGACCGTCTGGCGTGCTAATCTTGATGCTGGTATGGTCAATGGGTTTCCCTCCGAAATAGACACTCGCCAAGTACATCTCCCCATTTTCATTTACGCCGCATCTCACATAACAGCGTTGGACATTCCTTTCAATGGTCTGCTGTCTCCAGATATAATTTCCGATTTCTTCGTAAAGCGTATCTTTTTCGAAAGTAAATCCAGCTTTCAATGAATCTGATTCATGCAGTCGGATAGGCATGAGGCTGTCGCAATAAGCAATGTTGCGTGTTGCTTCTTTTATGTCCACTTCCCTCATCAAAGCCAATGCTTCTTTCAGGACACCCAATTCTTTGGGATAGTTGGCTCTTAGGCTGTCTATCTCTGACCGCGCAGCAAAAAACTCATTACGTTCCATGAAAGCACGAGCTTGTTCCAATTGTGCTTTCGCCTCTTTCTCCGCTCCGCCACAGCTACATAGGGCAGCGGCGAATAGTATGCAAATAATAGATTTGTTCATTGTTTTACTCCGTTTGATGGATACAAAGATAATGGTTTTATCTTGTAGATTTGCCAATATGGTGAAGAATCTGTACTTTTGCCAGCGTTTTTAAAGCGAGTCTATGTATATAAGTGAAGAAGAATTGTTGAGTCACATCTCTGCTAAACCTTTTCATTTGGTTTCAGAAGCAGCTGATGAGATGGGAGTTGAAGCGTATGTGATTGGTGGTTATGTGCGAGACATCTTTTTGAATCGTCATTCAAAAGATATTGATATAGTAGCGGTTGGCAGTGGAATAGAATTGGCAAAACGTGTGGCTTCCAAATTGGGTAAGCGTGCGTTTTTGTCTGTGTTCAAAAACTTTGGGACGGCTCAGGTCAAATGTGGCGATTTGGAATTGGAGTTTGTCGGAGCGAGACGGGAATCATACAGCCATGACAGCCGCAAACCGGTGGTGGAAGACGGCACATTGGAGGATGACCAAAATAGAAGGGACTTTACAATCAACGCATTGGCACTTTGCCTTAACAAAAATCGCTATGGGGAATTAGTGGATCCTTTCGACGGATTGGAGGATATGGAGGATTTGACGATTCGCACGCCATTGGATCCGGACATTACGTTCAGTGATGACCCCTTGCGCATGATGCGGGCAATTCGCTTTGCCACACAGTTGGGATTCTTCATAGACCCGGATACGTTTGATGCCATCATACGAAATAGAGAACGCATTGAAATCATATCAAAAGAACGTATTGCTGACGAACTGAATAAGATTGTTCTTTCTCCTAAACCTTCAATCGGTTTCGATTTGCTGGACAAAAGTGGCTTGCTTCCGTTTATCTTCCCTGAACTCTGTGCCTTGAAAGGTGTGGAAACCAAAGAGGGGATTGGACATAAAGATAACTTCGCTCATACATTGATGGTACTTGACCGGCTTAGCAAAACGACAGATAAGTTGTGGTTGCGTTGGAGTGCCTTGTTTCATGACATAGGGAAACCGGCAACTAAACGTTTTGATAACCGTTTGGGTTGGACTTTCCATAATCATAACTACATAGGGGAGAAAATGATTCCAAATATCTTCCGTAAGATGAAGCTCCCGATGAACGAGAAAATGAAGTATGTGCAAAAGATGGTCAATTTGCACATGCGTCCGATTGTATTGGCGGATGAAGAGGTTACGGATTCTGCTATTCGCCGTTTGCTCTTTGATGCGGGCGATGACATTGACGACTTGATGTTGCTTTGTGAGGCGGATATTACCAGCAAGAATCCAGATAAAGTAAAACGCTTTTTGGAAAACTTCCAGTTGGTGCGTTCTAAATTGGCAGAAATAGAAGAGAAAGACCGTGTCCGTAATTTCCAACCTCCGGTGACTGGAGAAGAAATCATGGCAATGTTCGGTTTGCCCCCGTCCCGTGAAGTGGGTGTGCTGAAAGAGGCGATAAAGAATGCCATATTGGATGGCATTATCCCGAACGAATATGAAGCGGCACGTGACTTTTTGTTGGAACGTGCGGCAAAGATGGGACTGAAGCCCGTGGAGTGAGACGGTTTAGTGATTTATTACAATTTGGCTACTTGAACTGTTCCCTTCCTGCTTCACTTGTATTTGTACAGGAATGCGTTCTTGCAACTCTTCCACATGGCTAATAATGCCTACGTGTCGTCCCGATTTGGAATGAAGTGACCGTAATGTCTCAATGGCTTTTTGCAAAGGTTCACCGCTGAGTGTCCCGAAACCTTCATCAATGAATAGAGTGTCTACTTGCCATTGTTGTCCGATATCGCTTAATGCAAGAGCCAACGATAAAGAAACGAGGAAGCTCTCGCCGCCGGATATTGTGCTGGTCGCACGGCTGGCAAATCCTTGATAGGCATCTTCCAATGAAATGACAAAAGTGCCAGGGTTGACCTTCAACGTATATCTATCTGTTAAAGTCTTCATGTAATGGTTGGCGGCATGGGCCAAACTCGTCAGGATGTAGCTTTGTGCAATCTTCCGGAAAGTGCTTCCGGTCGCATTGCCGATAAGCTGGTTAAGCCGTGACCATTTCAAATAGAGAGCCTCCTTTTCTTCAGCTTTTTCAAGGAGTGTCCCTAATTTTTGCTTGTTTTCCGCATCATTCTTAAGTTCTTGATTGATTGCTCCCTTCTTTTCCCCTATTTCCGTCAACTCTTTGTCAATTTCCGTTAGTCGGTTGTCAAGAGTTTCCAATGTTTCATCTTCTGCAAGCTGCGGCTTCTTTTGCTGATGCTTTTCATATTGTAAAGTAGCAGATGAGAGAAGGGTGTTCTTGGCAATGACATTTTCCCTTTCTTTGTCAAGAAGAAGCTTTTCGTTTTGAATCATGTTAAGAGAGTAGCCGCTTAAGAAGGCGAGGCGTTCCATGTCGAGTGTTATGTGTTTGGCAAAGAAAGCATCCAAAGAGCCTTTGTTATTATTGTACTTCTCTTCTGCATCCCCCTTTTTTGTAATGGCAGTTGCCACTTTGCTATTGATTTCATTAGCCCAAGACAGGAGGTCGCTGGCTTTAGAGACGGCAGAATGGCTTACGTTGTTCCATGTCGGCATAAGATGAAGGATAGCATCCACGGTCTTAGCCACACTCTTATAGATTATCTTTGTATTATCAAGCAAAGATATTCCCGTCTGCCTCTTTTGTGTCATTTCATGATAAGCCTTTGCTGATGTCAAGAGTTTTTGAGCAAAAGTGTTGGGGCTTGTATTCCAATCAATTTCCCATTTGCAGGGAATAATGCTTTTTTGCACTTTCTCCGTCGCAGATTTTGCCTCTTCGCTTTTGGTATTGATAAGCACTTGTGCTGTTGCAATCTTGTTTTTACACTCGTTGAGCAATGTTTCTTCTTTTTGGGCTTTCTGAATGAGGAGATTGATCTTTTTACGTAAGGAGTCAAGTTCCGAACGCTTTGTCTTGACGAAGGATTCCATCTTTTCCCCTTCTTTTATTTGTGTATCTAAATCTCCTTTTGCCGACAGTTTATTAGCCTCAAGGCTCTCTAAAGAAGATAAGGAAGAGCTTTCCATCTTCTCCAAACCGCACTCCACACAAGCTTTGTTAGCCTTTTTCTCTGCGAGAATAACAGAATCGTCCTCATCGTAAGCCTTCTTTTCTTGGTTGTACGATTGGGTTTCCGATTTGATTTCAGCCTCCAACTTGATTTTTGTATCGTTTAGCTTTTTATACTCTTTCTCTGCATCATCGTATGCCTTTTGCAAACCTAATACGAGAGCGGACAACTCTTCTTCATGCGGCAATTCTGTTTCAACTTTTTGTAAGCAGACCGGGCACATTTCGCCAATATGAAGTTTTGACCGGAGTGTCTTTGCAAATTTATCTATTGTGTCCTTTTGTTTGTCAAAATTCTCCTTGCATACATCCATTTTCAGCTTGGCATCATGGATAGGAGAGTCCAAATCCGAGGACGATTTTATCTTCTGTTTCAAGATATTCTGTTTGCTATCAAGACGAGTGCGAATATTTTCTTTACGGATTTTTTCTTGTTGAAATGTCTCGATTCGCTCCTTTGCTGTTTTGATTTTATTCAGCAAATCTTTGATGTCATCTCGTTGCGAGCGCAAATTGGGCAAATTTAGCTGGGCGACTTCCTCTTCGGATTGCTTGATTTCGTTCTCCTTTCCTTCAATAACCTTTTGGGCAGAATCGACTGCCTGCTTCGCTTCTTCAAAGGCTGGCTTTAATGCCTCTTCCAAAGTTTTACTATCTTTATTTATCTTATCCTGGCTCTTTTGGATTGTTTGTCGGCAATCTGAAAGAGCCGTCAAGTAACCCGCTAAGGTTTGTGCTTTTTCATAGACAGGGATTTTCTCTTTCTCATTCTCAATGTACGCATCTATTGATGTCAGTTTATCCTCGATGCGCTTTTTCTCTTGTTCAAGCCATAATTGTCCACCAAGCAAATTGGCAAACTCTCCTTTTAATTCATCCAAAGTTTGTTCTGCATTAGCTGCGTCACTTTTAGCCTTTTTCATCTCGGTTAAGAATCCGCGTGCTTCAATGGTCGCATTCCAATCCTTAATCAAAATCTCTTTCTGCTTGAACTCTTCACAATTGACGGTTTCGTTAGCCAAATGTAGTTCCTCTGTAGCTTCATCTACTCTTTTCTTCAAATCCGTTTCGCTCTTCAGCCATTGACGCTTTTCGTCAAGTTTTCCCGTTGATTGTCTGAGTTCGGAACTCTTTTCTTCCAAAACAATAATTGCTGCGTTTTTATCTTTAATTTCCTCTTCAGAAAGGGAAGGAATGCTCTTTATAACCTGTTGGGCATTTTCCCATTCCTGTTTCCTCTGAGAGGTTAATTCAAATACCTTTGCACCGATTTTGGAATAGATGTCAACTCCGGTTATTTTCTCCAATATTTCTGCTTTTTCATCATCTTTGCTGTTCAAGAAACGAGTAAACTCACCTTGGGCTAGCAGGGTGGTTCGGCAGAACTGGTTAAAATCAAGCCCAATAGCCTCTTTTATTTCTGCCTTTATATCAATATCCTTTGTTAAAACTTTCTGGGTGTCGAGGTTCGTGAGTTGCCAAGATTTATTCTTAATCGAACCGCTTAATTTCTTATAGGAACGAGCGACAGACCAAGTTGCTTCATAATTTATGGCATTGCTTCCTATGAACGTGAGCGAGACAAAAGCTTCAGTCGTGTTTCTTCTTAATAATTGTCTGGGATCGTCTATTTTCACCTCTTTGTTCGCATCATAAGTTGCCCCTTGCATTTTCGTATTGTAAAGGCGAGGAGTGTCTGCATACAATGCCAAGCAGATTGCGTCAAGAATAGTTGATTTGCCTGCTCCGGTTTTACCCGTAATCAGAAATACTTCGCTGTTAGCTAATGGCTCAGCATCAAAGTCGATAACGGCATCTTCAATAGAGGCTATATTATGTATGGTTAGTTTTTGTAACTTCATAGGAATATCATTTAGTCGGTCTATTTTCTGTTCTCTTCTTCAATAGAGTCAAGAGCCTCTTGGAAAAGCTCTTTCATGTTATCGTCGAAAACGAAGCCTAAGTCGTCAGCGTACCGTTGTGCAATGTCTATCGGTTTTTCTGTTTTAAACTCTTGTACGGACATCATCTTTGCCTCTCCACGCTCATTTTTCAACCGATGGGCGTGGATTATGCAAAAGCGGCATTTCTTCTCTTTCGTGAGGAGCATGGCCTCCGCATTTGCTTCAACCGGAAGAAAATCCTCTACTTGGACATTCAACCTGATGTAGGCTTCAATGTCATTCGGAAAGTTTGCCAATAGTTCTTTGGCTTTTTCCCAAGTCGTTGTGCCCTCTGTCGGAAGTGTGACCAATGGCCGGCAAGTATTCATCTCTATTTCATTTACATGTGGCGTCTCTCCATGCGAATTGATTTCCACAATACTGACAGAATGCGGATAACTCTCGTCAAAACTTATCGGAAGGGGAGTTCCTGAATACCTGGCACGACGATGTCCTCCTTGGACGAATTGGGCATGATGGATGTGTCCGAGGGCAAGATAGTCGTAACCTGTTCCCATGTCGTTTAATTCGTATGAGTCAATGCCGCCAACCGTATAATCGGACGTATTGTCATGACCGGAAAAATCGCATCCTCCGACTGTCGTATGAGCCATCATAATGACAGGCAGCTGCTTTTTATTCTCTTCCATGACCCGGTCGAGCAATTGCTGGTAGAGTCCTTTTGGCATATTTCTCTCATTGATATATGGTACAGCTATGACAAAAGCTCTGTCTGGAATCTCAATAATCAGATCTTCTAAGCTGTTTGCATTGACATTCCCAATCGTGTGTACGTTCAATGCCTTCCATGGGGTTTTGAAAATATCATGCTTTGTCCCGCTATCATGATTGCCGGCAGTAATGATGATTGTCATGACCGGGTTGGCATTGTGTATTTCCATTAAAGCATTGGTAAACAGGGTTTGAACGGAAGCAGAAGGTTGAGCTGTATGATATACATCGCCACAGAGCAGGAACAAATCCGGCTTTTGCTCATGCACAATATCTGCCATTTGCTTAAGCATGGAAACTTGTTCTTCCGTTCTGTCATAATTGTAAAGTGTGTGACCCAAATGCCAGTCACTCGTATGGAGAATCTTTATCATAGATAAAAATAGGGGAGGCGGTGTGACACAGCCTCCCCTTAAGGTGTGTTAGAGTATGATTCGAATTATACTTCCTTTATAATTTCCATGCCTTTGAGAATGGCAGCTTCATTCATAGGAATCAATTTATGATGCCTTTCAGGAAGGGATTTCTTTAAGCCTTTGATTACATTTTCCATCTGCACCATTGGCTCTATTTTCAGCAAACCACCTAAAATCAACATATTGAAAGCCTTTGGATTTTCCATTTCCGTCGCTGCATCCATGGCATCAACTCGGTAGACTCGAATATCTTTCCTTGCAATAGGGGTATGGATTCCATAACCATCATAAATAAGAACGCCTCCCGGTTTTACTTTGTTCTCAAACTTCTCCAGTGAAGGCTGATTTAGAATGATGGCAATGTCATATTCATTCAATATAGGGGAACTAATTGGCTCATCACTCAATATTACTGTGACATTGGCAGTTCCACCTCGTTGTTCCGGACCGTATGACGGCATCCAAGTAACCTCTTTGCCCTCCATCAATCCAGAATATGCCAAGATTTTACCCATCGATAAAACGCCTTGTCCTCCGAAACCGGCTATAATAATCTCATGCTTCATTTCTGTTCCTTTTAACGTTACACATTCTTTAAGTCACCCAGCGGATAGAATGGAAACATGTTTTCCTCCATCCATTTGTTGGCTTTCTCAGGAGTCATCTTCCATCCGGAAGAACAAGTTGATACAAATTCCACTACAGAAGTTCCTTTACCTGCCATTGAGTTCTCAAATGCTTTCCGCAACATCTTCTTAGCTTTTCTCACAGCGGCTGCATTCTGTACACTTTGCCTTGTGACCAAACAAGTACCGTCCAATTGTGCCAACAAGTTAGTTATCTTAAGGGGGTAGCCATTGAGGGAGACATCACGTCCATAAGGACATGTGGCTGTTTTCATTCCGACTAATGTAGTAGGAGCCATTTGCCCTCCTGTCATTCCATAAATGGCATTGTTCACGAATATGATGACAATATTCTCTCCTCGGTTGGCAGCATGAATAGTTTCAGCTGTACCTATAGCCGCCAAATCGCCGTCTCCTTGGTAAGTGAATACCATTTTAGAAGGATTTAGACGTTTGATTGCTGTTGCAATAGCAGGTGCACGGCCATGAGCCGCCTCTTCCCAGTCTATGTCAATGTAGTTATAGGCGAAAACGGCACAACCTACGGGAGAAACACCAATTGTTTCCTCTTCCATGCCCATTTCCGCTACAACCTCGGCGATAAGCTTATGGATAACTCCATGGCTGCATCCTGGACAATAGTGCATCGGGTTTTCATTCAACAACTTGGGCTTTTCATACACCAAGTTCTCAGGCTTTATGATTTCATTTTGTTCCATGATTCCGATCAATTAAAATACCTTAATATATATTGTACGATGCGCAAGATTACAGCTATTCCTCCAACTGTCATAGCAACGCTATGGCTGACTGATGGCATAAAAAGGCAGATAACAGTTATAATAGCTAAAATCATAAACACCAACGTTATGATGTCATCGTATTTGCTTCCTTTCTTCATGCTGTTTATTTGATTATTTTATCTTTCAAAGCATTCAGAACTTCATCAGGTGTAAATACGATTCCACCCAAACGACCAAAGTGCTCTACTTTGACCTTTCCGTTTACAGCCAAACGGATATCTTCCACCATCTGCCCCGCATTCAATTCGACAGAAAGCATACCTTTTACTTGGTTGGCATATTGTGCAATGATGTTCGTTGGAAACGGCCACAAAGTAATTGGGCGCAACAGTCCTAATTTGATACCTTCCGCACGGGCATTTTCTACAGTCTTTTGACAAATACGGGCAGAAGAACCAAATGCAACCAATAAATATTCTGCATCTTCGCAAAGGTACTCTTCATAACGGACTTCGTGTTCTTCTATCAGTTTGTATTTGGCCTGGAAGCGCAAATTGTTTTCCTCCATCTTCGCTGGATCCAACTCCAAAGAGGTGATGACGTTGGGCTTTCTGCCTTGCTTCTTTCCTCTTGCAGCCCAAGGACATTCAGCTTCGACTTGCTCGTCTGTCCGGCGTGGGTGGAAAGGAGGAAGAACGACCTTCTCCATCATTTGCCCGATAATTCCGTCAGCCAAAATAATGGCTGGGTTGCGGTATTTGAAAGCTAATTCAAAACCCAATCCTACGAAATCTGCCATTTCCTGTACAGAAGCAGGAGCCAATGCTATCAATCGGTAATCGCCATGTCCGCCACCTTTCACGGTCTGGAAATAATCGGCTTGACTAGGCTGAATCGTACCAAGTCCGGGACCACCACGCATCACATTGACGATGAGGCAAGGCAATTCACAACCTGCCAAGTAGGAAACCCCTTCTTGTTTTAAGCTCACTCCCGGGCTGGACGATGATGTCATTACTCTTTTACCAGTGCCTGCACCACCATATACCATATTAATAGCTGCCACTTCACTTTCAGCTTGCAATACGACCATTCCGGTTTGTTCCCAAGGCTTTTCAGCCATCAATGTCTCTAAGACTTCTGATTGGGGAGTAATAGGATAGCCAAAATATCCGTCCACCCCATAACGAATCGCAGCAAGGGCTATCGCTTCGTTACCTTTCATGAGTTTAATATCTTCAACCATATCAATCGATCTTAGCTTTATAAATAGTTAAACATCCATCCGGACACACTAAACCACAACTCGCGCACCCGATACAATTGTCGGGCGATTTCATATACACATAATGGTAACCTCTGTTATTTACCTCCCTTGGATGCAATTCTAATACATCGGCAGGGCAGGCGACCACACAAAGGTTACATCCTTTGCAGCGTTCTGCATTAACTACGACAGTGCCTCTGAATTTTGCCATATCTTATTGATTTAATATGAGACTCATTTGTCGGGGATTGCTTCCATCAATTTTTCCCAAACATTATTCTTAATGCCCAAAGATAGTAAAATTTTCTAATAAGTTGGTTTGTTTCTATATTTTATTTTTTATTTTATCATACATTTGATATTATTATTTATTCAACACCTTGGTATTTATTCATGTAAATTCATTCCAATGGATGGCTTACTACCTTTTTTCAAAAAGCTTACTACCTTTTTCCAAAAAGCTTACTACCTTTTTCCAAAAAGCTTACTACCTTTTTCCAAAAAGCTTACCACCTTTTTCCAAAAAGCTTACCACCTTTTCAAAAGCATACTTTCCCGGGATTTCCAATCTCGTTTGGGAAATGGAGTATGCGGAGCGCAAATAATGAATAATTATTTATAATGTATGGTGACGAAGTCGCCGGGAAAAGATTTTCTTCTTGCTTTTTGCAATACTGACAGAGAATAAAAGCAGTTATTGCTCAATCCTATATTGTTTTTTGCCGAAAAACAAAATTTTATATTGTGTTGTAAAACATATTTGATGGTGGTACAAAATATCAGTAGAAGTTTTAACTTTACACTCGATTTATTAAAAATGAAATACGCATGGAAGACAAAATGACAAAGTCTGGTTTGCATTTATCTGACTTTTGCAAACAAGTAGACGGTAAAGATACATCTTTTTGTGTACTGACAAACAAAGGCGGAGCAGAAGTAGTGATTACAAATTACGGTGCTAAAATAGTATCATTAATGGTTCCCGATAAAAACGGCAACTTGGTGGATGTCGTTCTTGGACATGCTTCTATTGATGATTATTTGGTGTCTGGCGAGCCTACATTTGGCGCCACTTGTGGTAGATATGCCAATCGTATTGCCAAAGGACGTTTCGTCTTGGATGATATTGTTTACGACAAATTGGCCATTAACAACGGACCTAACAGTTTGCATGGCGGTTTGAGAGGTTTCCATTTCAGAGTATGGAAAATGGAACAATTAAACGAACAGTCTGTTCAGTTGGAATATGTAGCAGCCGATGGTGAAGAAGGCTATCCTGGAGAATTGAAAGCTACACTTGTTTATACATTGACTGAAGATAATAGCGTGGTGTTGGATTATAAAGCAACCACGACTAAACCGACAGTGGTGAATTTGACCAACCATTCTTACTTCAATCTTTCTGGCGAAGGTGACCGTTACATTGGCGACCATGAATTGGTTATCAATGCAGATTATTATTTGCCTACCGATGAGACTGCCATTCCTTATGGACCGAAAGAAGCAGTGAAGGGAACGCCTATGGATTTCACTTCTGCCCATTTGATTGGTGAAAGAATCAATGACGACTTCCAACAATTGATTTTTGGCAAAGGTTATGACCACTGTTATGTATTGAACAAAGATGATTTGAGCTTGAGTTTTGCAGCATCCGCTGTTTCTCCCCAGACAGGTATCAAGATGGATACTTATACAACGGAACCGGGCGTACAATTATATACGGCTAATTGGTTGAATGAGTCAATCATTGGAAAGAACGGTCATCCTTATCCGGAACGTTGCTCTTTCTGTTTGGAAACACAACATTTCCCTGACAGTCCGAACAAACCTGAATATCCAAGTGTGGTATTGCGTCCTGGAGAAGAGTTCAAGAGCCAGACTATTTACAAATTCAGTGTGGTTAAGTAATAAATGAATGAAAACTATTAAAATTATAATCATAAAAAACAATAATTAATGGCACAAAAATCTAAACAATGGGCAGCGATTATCATGATGATCGCTCTCTTCGCTATGATTGCTTTCGTAACAAACCTTTGTTCTCCTATGGCAGTCATCGTTCAGAACCAGTTTGGCGCATCTGAACTTCAATCTCAAATTGGTAACTATGCTAACTTTATCGCATATTTGGTAATGGGTATTCCAAGTGGTATGTTGATTGTTAAGTTTGGTTACAAGAAAACAGCCTTGATGGCATTGGTAGTTGGTATTATTGGTATGGTATTAGAATTGCTCTCAGGAACAATGGAAAGCATGTGGATTTACTTGTTGGGTGCTTTCATCAGCGGTTTCTGTATGTGTATGTTGAATACTGTAGTTAATCCATTGTTGAACGTATTAGGCGGTGGTGGTAACACTGGTAACCAGCTGATTCAGATTGGTGGAGCATTCAATAGTGCTTCTGCTGTTGCCGTATATATCATTTTGGGTGCATTGATTGGTGAGGTTACAAAAGATACAGCTATCGTAGACGCAGCTCCGGCAATGTATATCGCATTGGCTATCTTCGTTGTTGCATTCATCGTTTTGATGTTTACTAAGATTGAAGAGCCAGCTCAGGAACCTGTTAAGATGGAATTGGTGAAGGGTGCTTTGAGCTATCGCCACTTCTCTTTGGGTGCTTTGGCTATCTTCTTGTATATGAGCGTTGAAGTAGGTACTCCGACTTATATGATCAAATATTTGATTTCTGATGCTGATGTAACTGCCGGTGTTGCTTCATTGATTGCAGCTGTATATTGGTTCGCTATGTTTATCGGCCGTACAGTCGGTGGTTCAATTGGAGGTAAAGTTTCCAGCCGCGCGATGGTTAGTACTGTAGCTGCTGCAGCCGTTGTATTGTTGGCTTTCGGTATGTTGGCACCAAGCACATGGAAAGTAGCTGTTCCGGGTGTTGACTGGGCAAATCTTTCTTTGATTTGGGTGAGCGTTCCTGTCGGAGTTGCTGCCTTTATCTGTGTAGGTCTTTGTACTTCTGTCATGTGGGGTGGTATCTTCAATATGGCAGTTGAAGGTTTGGGCAAATATACAGCAGCCGCTTCTGGTATCTTTATGACAATGGTATTCGGTTGCGCTGTCATGGTTGCTCTACAGGCATTCGTTGCAGACGTTACTGGCAACTATTTGATTAGCTATATAGTTCCTCTGCTTTGTGCTGCTTACATCTTGTTCTATGCATTGGTAGGAAGCCGGGTTTCTCAGAAAGCTAAATAATAAAGCATAAAGGATAAAGTGGCTTTGTATGGAGGATTCTCTGTATAAAGCTGCTTTATACATTATATATGTATAATCAAAATAAAATCTATAGACATGAAAGAAAAAATTAGCAAGAAATTTCAGGAGCTGTTTAACACAACAGGCTCATTCTATACATCTCCTGGACGTATCAATTTGATTGGTGAACATACAGACTATAACGGTGGTTTTGTATTCCCGGGTGCAATTGACAAAGGTATGTTGGCAGAAATCAAACCGAACGGAACAGGTAAAGTCCGCGCATTCTCCATCGACTTGGATGATTATGCAGAATTTGGTTTGACAGAAGAGGATGCTCCAAAGGCAAGTTGGGCACGTTATATCTTTGGTGTTTGCCGTGAGATTATCAAACGTGGCGGAGAAATCCAAGGATTTGATACAACATTCGCAGGTGATGTTCCATTGGGAGCAGGCATGTCTTCTTCTGCTGCTTTGGAAAGCACTTATGCTTTTGCTTTGAACGAGTTGTTCGACTTGAACATCGACAAGTTTGAATTGGCAAAGATTGGTCAGTCTACAGAACATAACTATTGTGGTGTTAATTGCGGTATCATGGACCAATTCGCATCTGTTTTCGGTCAGAAAGGCCATTTGATTCGTTTGGACTGCCGTTCATTGGAATATAAATATTTCCCGTTCGATCCGGAATCAGCAGGTTATAAACTGGTATTGTTGGATTCAGTGGTTAAGCATGAATTGGCTTCTTCTGCTTACAACAAACGTCGCCAGTCTTGTGAGCGCGTTGTAGTTGCTATTAAGCGCAATCATCCTGAAGTTGATTTCTTGCGTGATGCAACAATGGAGATGCTGAACGAAGTGAAAGCAGACGTTACTGCTGAAGATTACATGCGTGCTGAATATGTCATCGAAGAAATCCAGCGTGTGTTGGATGTTTGTGATGCTTTGGAAAAAGGCGACTACGAAACAGTAGGTGAAAAGATGTATGGCACACACCACGGCATGAGCAAATTGTATGAAGTAAGCTGCGAAGAGTTGGACTTCTTGAACGACATTGCTAAAGAATGCGGTGTGACTGGTTCACGCGTGATGGGCGGTGGCTTTGGCGGTTGCACCATCAACTTGGTCAAAGCAGACAAATACGATGCTTTCGTTAAAAAGGCATTCGCTGAATATGCTAAGAAATTCGGACATGAACCGAAATTGTACAATGTCGTAATCAGCGACGGTGCAAGAAGAGCTGAATAATAATAATTTATATTATTTATTTAATATCTTATCCAAATTCGCAAATCAGGGCATCTTTTAGCTTTGGTTTGCGAATTTTTTGTGAGGATAGGCGAGTTAAACATTAAAAAATTGTTTTGCTGATTAATTATGTCTACATTTGTGGCATATAAACGAATAAATGGCGATATGAACGATATCAAATTAATGAACAGAGCAGCTGATAACATTCGTATCTTGGCTGCATCAATGGTGGAAAAGGCGAAATCTGGTCACCCCGGCGGTGCAATGGGTGGAGCGGACTTTGTGAATGTATTGTTCTCCGAATTTTTAATCTATGATCCGGAAAATCCATTATGGGAAGGTCGCGACCGCTTTTTCCTTGACCCGGGACACATGTCTCCGATGCTGTATTCCGTATTGGCATTGGCAGGCAAGTTTTCAATTGAAGAATTGATGCAATTCCGTCAGTGGGGCAGTGTGACTCCAGGACATCCTGAAGTAAACTTCGAACGCGGTGTCGAAAACACTTCCGGCCCGTTGGGACAAGGTCACACTTATGCTGTGGGAGCTGCTATTGCTGCTAAGTTCCTTCAGGCTCGTTTGGGCGAAGAGGTGATGAATCAAACGATTTATGCCTATATTTCTGATGGTGGAATTCAAGAAGAGATTTCACAAGGGGCAGGTCGTGTCGCAGGAACATTAGGCTTGAATAACTTGATTATGTTTTATGATGCGAACAATGTCCAGCTTTCTACAACAGTAGAAGAGGTTGACAATGAAAATGTCGCAATGAAATATGAGGCTTGGGGCTGGAAAGTCTTGACAATCGATGGCAATGATGTCGCTCAGATTCGTCAGGCTTTGGTTGAAGCTAAAGCTGAAGAGAAGCGTCCTACTCTGATTATCGGTAATACAATCATGGGTAAAGGAGCGAAAGGTGCCGATCAGAGCAGCTATGAAAACAAAGTGTCTACTCATGGACAGCCTTTGTCTGCTGCAGGTGCCAGCATGGAAGAAACAATTAAGAACTTGGGCGGTGATCCGGCTCAACCATTTGTTATCTTCCCGGAAGTAGCTCAATTATATGCTAACCGCAAAGAGGAGTTGAAGGCAATCATGGCTGAAAAGAAAGCCATCAAAGAGGCTTGGGCAAAAGCTCATCCGGAATTGGCAGTCAAGATGGAAAACTGGTTTGCAGGCAAAGTCCCGGCTATAGATTGGGCTGCTATCGAACAGAAAGCCAATCAAGCGACTCGTGCAGCTTCCGCTAAAGTTTTAGGTGTTTTGGCAGAACAAGTAGAAAACATGATTTGTGCTTCTGCTGACCTGTCCAATTCCGATAAGACTGACGGCTTCTTGAAGAAGACACACGCTTTGACAAGAGGTGATTTCTCTGGTGCATTCTTCCAAGCAGGTGTGGCTGAGCTGACAATGGCTTGTGTTTGCATCGGAATGGCATTGCACGGTGGTGTCATCGCTGCTTGTGGAACATTCTTTGTTTTCTCAGATTATATGAAACCAGCTATGCGAATGGCAGCTTTGATGCAGTTGCCGGTTAAATTCATTTGGACACACGATGCATTCCGTGTAGGTGAAGACGGACCGACTCATCAGCCGATTGAGCAAGAAGCACAAGTCCGTTTGTTGGAAAAAGTGAAGAACCATAAAGGACAGAATTCCATGTTGGTACTTCGTCCGGCTGATGTTACTGAAGCGACTGTGGCTTGGAAGATGGCAATGGAAAATACAGCTACGCCGACTGCTTTGATTTTCTCTCGTCAGAATATCAACGATTTACCAGCAGTTAGCAACCGTTATGAAGAGGCTTTGCAAGCTGAAAAGGGAGCTTATATTGTGAACGAAGATGCTAATCCAGACGTTACTTTGGTTGCTTCCGGATCCGAAGTTTCTACTTTGGTGGATGGCGCTGCTCTATTGCGTAAAGAAGGTATCAAGGTTCGTATTGTTTCTGCTCCATCTGAAGGCTTGTTCCGCAGCCAAAACAAAGAGTATCAAGAATCTATTATCAAGCCGGGCAGCAAAGTATTCGGTTTGACAGCTGGTTTGCCAGTGAACATGGAAGGCTTGGTCGGTTCAAACGGTAAAGTTTGGGGAATGGGTTCATTTGGTTTCTCTGCTCCATACAAAGTGTTGGATGAGAAATTGGGCTTTAATGCAGAGAATGTTTACAAACAAGTAAAAGAATTGTTAGCAGAGTAAAAGATATGAAGACAATAGGTTTGTGTAGTGATCATGCAGGATTCGAATTGAAGGAATATATCAAGCAAGTCTTGGCGGAACGCAATATTCCGACCAAGGACTTCGGGACTTATTCCACAGACAGTTGCGACTATCCTGATTTTGCTCACCCATTGGCACTTGCTGTTGAAGCGGGTGAAGTTTATCCGGGCATCGCTATTTGCGGAACGGGTAACGGAATCAGCATGACATTGAACAAGCATCAAAATATTCGTGCTGCCCTTTGCTGGGTAGAAGAGATTTCAGCGTTGGCTCGTGCCCACAACGATGCGAATATCTTAGTGATGCCGGGACGCTTTATTGCTAAAGAAGAAGCGGTGAAGGTTTTGGATGCTTTTTTGAATACTCCGTTTGAAGGCGGTCGCCATCAAAGAAGAATTGATAAGATTCCGGTGAAGTGATAATATACTAATTCTGACATAGCTAAAAGGGGCTGCTTCAAGACAATTGCTTTTGAGACAGCCCCTTTTAATTATTATTTTCCTTTTTTGTCGCCCATCTTGGTTTCAATAATAAAGGCAATCAACAGTCCAAGACCTCCGCCTATCAAGAGAGGAGCTGTATAAACGAGGTTTCTTAAACCAGAATCCCCTGAGAGAACATCATAGTTTACAAGATTCAGAAAATAAGTGATCAAGAGTCCTATGCCCATTCCCATGAGCAGCAATCCTACTTTTAGTGCGCTGAAGGGTGAACTTTGGTGAAATAATTTACCAATAT
>ENA-UERG01000724-UERG01000724.1-human-gut-metagenome-genome-assembly--contig:-NODE-724-length-30948-cov-34.757928_pt1 | contig 30948 bp, 31 predicted proteins | sample MGYA00242954_ERZ507954 | MGnify/ENA primary metagenome ERZ507954 (study PRJEB26167, sample SAMN06115478) | human gut metagenome | host: Homo sapiens | place: China:Sichuan | collected 2015-01-21... | reverse complement strand
CCCACCTAAATTACCTCTCACAAAACGTGACATTTAGTCACCTTTTGTTCGGCAGAGTCTCATTAGGGAGGAAAAGAGACATTTCACAAGGGAGAACTTTAATTTCGCTTAGCTATTTACCGCAACATTAATCGGGTCAACCAATTTTGCATAGTTTACTAACGCCTTAAACACAAATGGATGCAATTTTTCATCTTTTACATCTTGATAAATTATTGTAAGTGCTTGTTTGGGAGACATTGGAGCTTTATAAGTTCTACTTTCGGTCAGTGCTGAATACTTATCTGCGGCAGAAAGAATTTGCAAATTCAAATCTGCATTAAAATCCTTACCAACCCACGGATAACCAGTTTTCTTTGCATTCTGATGATGGTTTCTTATCAGGTTCAATGTCTTTTCGTTCAAATTAGAATTTTTTAAAATTTCATAACTCAACTCAGAATGAGTGTGCATAATTTTTGTTTCTTTTTCATCCAACTTTGCTGGTTTATTCAAAACCTCTGGCGGAATCAGAACTTTTCCCACATCATGAAGATACGCCGCATCGTCAATCGCTTTTATATCAACCCTATTTCGCAAAGCAAACGGTAAATTATCCGCAATTCCGTTAATAATACTTTGCGTATCAGTCGCATGGTTTTGTTGTAAATCATTTAATTCTTCTATATTCAAATTCAAATCTGGGTTAAAATCTTTTACAATCGCACGAATTTTAGGATTTGAATTAACAGCTTTTCGAATATACTGTTCTGTCGCAAGTGACTTAACCGATGTACTTTGAAAAGTATCGGCATTCAAACCTGTTCCAAAACCAATATTATAACGGTTTCGGTCAACACGATTATTTGGTTGTAATGCGCCCACACTAAAAGCGCGATTGATTTCCAATCCCATACACGACTACATTAAATTACTACTACACTACATATTTATAAAGTATTTTTTCTCTCTTAAATTGACTTAATTTCAGATCTTTGTATAGAAATTTTAACAAAATATAATTAAGGATATATAAAGAATAAAAATTTTTATTACTAAATGTGCTACAATAATATCTATGAAAGAAATAGAAAATGTGTTAGTATGCGGAATAGGTGCAGTAGGAAGCATTTACGCCGATAAAATAGAGAAATATTCACCTGAAAAATTAAGAGTTTTAGTAGACAAATCAAGACTTGAAAGGTACAAAAAAAATCCGACAATCTTCAATGGCAGAACATTAGATTTCAAATACGTTCTTCCTGAAGAAACTAAATTTAAAGCAGATTTAATAATCATTGCAACAAAATTTGACGGATTAAATGACGTTATAAAGAACATCAAAAATTTTGTCAAAGACGACACAATCATTTTATCGTTATTAAACGGTGTAACGAGTGAAAAAATTATCGCTAAAACATATGGGCGTGAAAAGCTATTATACTCCTATTTTATAGGGCATAGTGCGATTAGAGAAGGCAGAAAAATAGTTCATGATGACGTAAATACAATTGTTTTCGGTTCTGAAAATACTAACGATTTTGCAAATGTCGAAAAGGTAAAATTTTTCTTTGAAAAAGCTGCTATAAACTACCTTATTCCAGACGATATAATACATTCATTATGGTTAAAATATATGCTAAATGTTGCAGCAAACCAAACAACTGCCATTTTAAGAATGAATTTTGGAGAAATGCTTGAAAATGACAAATGTATGGATTTTGCTATTAATATAATGAAAGAAGTTCAGGCTATTGCCAAAGCAGAAGGTGTAAAAAACTCCGAAACAATGATTGATGAAACTATCAAACATCTTCACACAATGATACCGGAAGGTAAAACGTCTATGTTACAAGACGTTGAAGCCGGCAGAAAAACAGAAGTCGCAATGTTTGCAGGTACAATAATAAAAATGGGAAAAGAACTCGGAATTCCAACTCCATACAACAAAGTTATTAAAGATATGATTGAAATTATCCATAGACAACAGGATATTAATAAATCAAAGCAACTTATAAATTGCTAATTAATCCTCATCGTTTTGAGAATTTTGTTGGTAATTTATAGCCTGCTGACGCATATTTTGAATTTCATTAACCTGTTCATCAACTTGCTCCTGAACACTTTTTGTATCAGTTGCAGAATTGTCAATCTTTAACGAAGAAGTTCCTTTTAGTGCATTCATTCCAATAAGAAATACTATTGCTGTCAAAACTAAACCTATCAACAAATCTATAGCACCAAATGCTTTTCTTTTCATAAATTTCCTTTAACTCAATTTATTTTTTTGAATAAAAAATTTAACTGCATCATCAACCGTTTTTGGAGTTTTCAATATTTCATCTTCAATACTATGACTTTTATTTCTAACAAAAAATTTGTTATAAACAGTCAAACCTGCATAGATAATTATTGATGACAAAGCGACACCTCCCATTGCAAGGAGGAATTTTGTTATCGCCGTAGACATGGCAGTATTGCGGGTTGTTTCACACAAACCCGCATTTACTGTCAAAAACATTAATGTAAAAATTGTACTAATAATTTTATTCTTCAACGTTTTCTTCTGTAGCCTCTTTAGCCTTCTTTGCTCTCGGTTTTCTTGTTTTAGAAGTTCCTCTATTTGGTCTGCGAGTTTTCTTTGGCTTTTCTTCTACAGCTTCTTCGCTTGCAGGAATTTCTTCTACAACCTCAGCTTTTTCTTCAACTTGCTCGACAACAGACGCTTCTTTTTTAGTTTTTGGAGATTTCTTCTTACCCCTTTTTTCTTCTTTTGGAGCTTCAGTTTCTTCAACTTGTACTTCTATCACAGGTTTTATTTCTTCATTCGGCTTCAAAACTGTTTCAGCAGTTTCAATCGTTTGTTCTGCAATTTCAGTAGTTGGTTGCTCTTGTTTCTTTTCAAACTTATTTTTTCTTCCGCCTCGTTTACGTTTGTTATCTCGTTTTTCAGCTTCTTGAACTGCAACTGTTGAAGGATTTTCAACCTCAACAACAGGTGTTTGAGCTTGTTGTTCTTCAACCGGTTCTTGTTGTGGAGCAGGTTGAATTTGGTTTTGATTATTATTATTTCTGTTATTATTGTTTTTATTATTTTTTTTGAAATTATTAACCGGCAACTTCATTTTCGCAGCTTTTGCTCTGTATTCTCCTTCTGCGGTCGGTGTTGCAAAATTAAATTCATTCATAAAATATCCAGTACCTTGACAGTGCGGACATTTTTTAGTAAAGATTTCTGACAAAGATTGACCTTGTCTATGGCGGGTAAGTTCTACCAAACCTAAGTCAGAAATTTGTCCAACTTGAGGTTTTGCCTTATCTGGTTCAAGTGCGATTTCAAGTTCTTCTAACATAGCCAATTTATCAGCTCTTGACATCATATCAATAAAATCAACTATTATCATACCGCCAATGTTTCTTAATCTTAACTGACGTGCAATTTCGTGAACCGCTTCAATATTAGTTTTCAGAATTGTTTCATCTTGAGTTGATGAACTTGTAAACTTACCACTGTTAACATCAATTACCGTCAACGCTTCAGTTTGCTGGATAAACAAATATCCTCCTGATGGCATATTAACTTTGATATTCAAAGCAGCTTTAATCTCTTTGTGAACATCGGTTGCGATAAGCAAAGGTTCTGTACCTTTATACAAAGTAACTTGAATATTTTTATTCATATGCCAGTTTTGCAAAATATTTTGAACTCTTTGCATTGCAAAAGCTGTATCAACAACAATTTCTTTTACATCTTCAGTACAAGCTTCTCTGATAGTTCTATAAAGAAGATCTTGATCACGATATAAAAGATTTGGAGGTGTCATTGTTTCTGAAGCGGTAATAATGTTATTCCATTTTTCAAGAAGGATTTCTAAATCCTCTTGAATATCAGCCTCTGACTGACCTTCTGCCTCCGTTCTAATAATTACACCTACGCCAACTGGTTTAATCAAACTTACAACAGATTTTAGCCTTGCTCTTTCTTTAGAGTTTTCTATTTTTTTACTAATACTAATTCCAGGTTCATTTGGCATTAACACCAAAAATCTTCCAGGAAGGCTGATTTCTGTAGTAACTCTAGGTCCTTTATGTCCTGTAGGTTCTTTTACTACTTGTACAATAAGTTTTTGTTTTGGAGAAAGTTTATCTTTCAAAGAGCCTTTGCCCATAACATCTTGAGCGTGTAAAAAGCCCATTTTGTCAACACCAACATCAACAAATGCAGCATCAATACTTGGCAAAATATTGTCAACTGTTGCCAAATAAACATCTCCTAAAATAACATCGCCTCTTGAAATAAAGAAATCTGTAACCTTTCCACCTTCCATAACTGCAGCGATATTATCACGTTCTGCAATGATAATCTTTTTATCAGCATTTTGTTGTTGCTGATGATTTTTAAAATTGTGTCTGTCGTTTGCCATAAAAAAATCCTTTATAATTCTTGTAAATCTTTGTCAAAGAAACGGGTGCGCTTGATATTAAATGTTACACCTGATGCAATCAAATTCATTAAAACATCTGCTCTCAATGCCGGAATACCTGCTTCTACAGTCCCGTCTTCTTTATTAATTGCTGATTGACCGGTTTTTAATACTATGAACAGACTTTCATCCTCAAATCTATATGATTTTATAGATTTCTTTACGTCTGTTTTTTTAATTAAACCTTTTTTGTTTTTCTTCTCGATAAAAATTTCTTCGGAAGATAAAACTTTGTCTGTATTATATCGTAAACTTTCAAAATCGTAAAGTGATTTATTAAAAATATCAACTTTATATTCTGCCCACTGCGCAGTAATATCAATTGCAGGAGCATTTTTCGGAATTTTTACAATACTTATAATTTTAGATTCTTTCGGTAGAACTTTCTCTAACTTTAGTTTGAGTTCATCTTCCGTCAAATCATTAAACAATTCCACATCAACCAATTCCCCATCGCTTTCCGCAAACAATGGAAGCGCTACACCCATTGAAACTTTCATTGATGGGTTATAACCCAATGAATAAACTACATCCAAATTGGTTCTTGCAATCGCTTTAAAAAAAGTATTTTGCCAATCGAGATGTGAAAAATATTTTAAAATTCCTGTTTTGGTTAATTTAATTCGATATTTATAAACTTCTTTATCATAACCATTTATAGTCGTCGGATCCTTATGCTCAATTTTCAAATGTTGCGCTTTTTCACTTGCTTTAAAAGGTTTTGCGATAACTTTATGAGTTTTCAAATTTTTGCAAACTCCACAGTTTACGCATTGCTTTTCGCAAGTAGGGACAACAGATGGTTGGGTGGCATCCGGACAAGGAGTTATAGCTAAATTATATTCATTAACTAACCAACTTTTATCAATTCCTGTATCTATAAAATCCCACGCAAGTTCTTCATCTGTAGAATACTGATGTTTCGCTAGTTCTGCCAAATCAATACCTAATTCTTTAGCTGTCTCATGCCAGATATTTTCCTTAAAATATTCACCCCACGCATCAAGGTAACAACCTTTTTTATAAAGAGCTTCAATATACTTGCAAAGAGATTTATTTCCACGTGTCAAAACCGCCTCTATTTGAGAAATTACATCCTCATGATAGTTAATTTTCAACCCCTTAATATGTTTCGTTTTTTCTTTTAAATATCTGATATGTTCAGAAACTTCTTTCAAATCCATCTGCCCACACCATTGGAACGGCGTGAAAGGTTTTGGAACAAAAATTGACAACGTACAAGTTATATCAAGTCCATGATTTATGCTTTTTTCACGTTTCAACAACCTTGCACGATATTTAATCTTATTCAAAAGATTTGCCATTTCATCCATATCTTCAAGCGTTTCAGTCGGAAGCCCACAAATAAAATAGAACTTAATTCTGGACCATCCGTTTTCATACAACGTCAAAACGGCATTCAAAATCATATCTTCCGTAATATTTTTCTTTATTACATTTCTAAGCCTTTGACTACCTGCCTCTGGAGCTAAGGTCATTGTTGATTTTCTTACACTTTGAACCAAATTTGCGAGTTCAAGATTAAATCCATCAATTCGCTGGCTCGGAAGCGATACAGAGATTTTCTTTTCATTAAAATCAACAGCTAATTCTTTTATAACCTCATTTATATTTTTATAATCATTTGATGATAAAGAAAGCAAAGAATACTCGTCATATCCGGTATTTTTAACCAATTCTTTTGTAATTTTTATAATATCTTCCGCTGGTCTTTCTCTCAAAGGAAGTGTAACATGTCCGGGTTGACAAAAACGGCACATTCTACCGCAACCACGCCTGATTTCTACAACTGCTCGATCTTGAACAGATGTTGAAAAAGGAATTGGATACGATTTTAAAGCAGTCTCATATTCTAATTGAGCAATTCTTTTAGTTACTTTTCCTCCTATAGATGCAGACCAACGCCCCGCTTCCGGAGAAACCAAAGCCTTAATCCTTTCTGCCCTAGGTAAACCTTTAGTCTTTTCAAGAATTTCACAAACTTCTCTTAACGCATCTTCCCCATCACCAATCATAAAAACATCAATAAAATCTGCCATTGGCAATGGGTTGTACGCACAAGGTCCACCAGCCATAATTATCGGATCATCTTCACCTCTCATATCGTTACGATAAGGAATACCGGACATTTCTAACAGTTTTAAAACTGTCGGATATGCTAGTTCGTATTGAAGCGAAAAACCAAGAGCATCAAAATCTTTTAAATGTCTTTTGCTTTCAACACCATATAAAGTCTTTGGTTTGAAATCACCTTCAGGCGCATAAGCTCTGTCAGCCATCCAACCATCATGCCTGTTAACAACATCGTACAAAACCCTTACGCCTAAATTACTAATTCCTATTTCATATTTATCAGGAAAAACAAAAGCATACCTTACCTTTGCAGAATCAAAATCCTTGTTATACGACAAAAATTCTCCACCTACATACTGATATGGTTTTGTACAATTATATAAAGCTTCATTATTTTCTCTAAAAAAACAGTTCAATTTATCCTCTCAATCTGGACAGATGGAAGTTTTTAAGCGGGAGTATCCGGGAAATATTTATCAATTTCTATGATAATTCCGTCTAATGTGTTTTCTTGAAAAGATTTTATAAACTTAAACAAATCAGAATTCGGAATATCGTAGTTATACAAAACAGTTTCACCTTTATATTCACGCATAACACGCACAATGTAGTGACAACCTTGCGCATATTTTAAAAGATGTTCCGAATTGAATTTGTTTCCGTTATGATCTTTATCAATTCTCACATAATTAAAACCAGCGTAAAACTTAACTTTTTCTTTTGTTTCAGGTTTTAATTTATTATTGTGCTTAGAAAATATATCTATAACTTTCTTATTTATTTCATCTACCATATTATTATTAAACTATAATTATATAGGTCATGTCTAAATATTAAGCAAATTATTACAATTCAAAAATTTTGCTTGATAGAACTAAACTTTTATCACAGAATAATCGTTATAAGGAGAGTTAAGAATGTTTTATATAAAGAAAACCGCATCCACAGGAAGATATGAGATTAATCTTTTTGGATTAAAAATGAAATTCCGCATAAATGGAAGTAAAGACGAAATTTATAAGGAAAAGATAGACAATTTGTTATATGAATTATCAGATCCAAGAACTTTACAAAGTGTTAAATTACCCAAAATCTTAAATGCGTGGGATTCTCTTTACACAATCGCATCAACAAATAAATCGGTTGCCAGACTTGGTGATGGAGAGTTTAAACTAATTATGGGCGAAAACATTAGTTTCCAAAAATTTGACCCCGAATTATCTGAAAGACTAAAAAATATTTTACGTAACCAAAATGAAAATATTTTAATCGGAATTACAGATATTTTTGGTTATTGCCCAAACGATTATTTGCGCAGAGTAATGTGTTCTTGTAGGGAAACCTTATATAAATACATCGACTTCAATAAAAGCTATATTGACACAAATGTTAGTCGTCAATTGGATTTCACCTCACATGAACAAGGAAAAGATTATTACAACAAAATGAAATCTATTTGGAGTGAAAAAGATGTTGTTATTGTAGAAGGTGCAGGAAGTAGACTTGGTGTAGGGAACGACCTTTTGAATGAAGCAAAATCAGTAAAAAGAATTATTTGTCCTATTAAAGATGCCTTTTCTAAATATAAAGAAATTTTAGCAGAATGTTTAAAACAAGATAAAAATTCTTTATTTATTATGGCATTAGGACCTACAGCAACAGTTTTGGCAGAAGATTTATCTAATAATGGCTACCGTGCATTAGATATGGGACATCTTGATACTGCTTACGAGGCATTTTTAAGAAATTCAAATAAATTTGTGCATATTGAAGGGAAAATTGTTTTCAACGAAGAACGCCATAATAATTTGCTAAAACCTTGCACTGATGAAAATTATAACAAGCAAATTGTTGCAAATTTTAATTAACGCTTCAATTTCCGCCCTAAAAGGAGGACAAAGGAGGGTGCTTTCCCGTAAGGGGAAATTTTTCTTGTTGCAAAAATTAACTTATTTGCTATTCCTATTTTGTTTGATAAAATTGTACTATGATTAGAATTTTACTTGTATCTGAAGATAATAATGAAATAAATCGTTTCAAAAACATTTTTACAAAAGGTTCTTATGACTTTGAAACAATGTCAGATGAAACTCTTATCTGCGACCTTATCAGCGTGGAAGCCCCTGATATTATCATCATTGATACAAAATTTCCTCAAACAAAAGACTTAAACAAAAAAATCAAGTCTATTTGTGAAAACACAATTATAATTTTTGCTCTTTCAACACCATCAGTAGAAAAAGATTTAATTAAGTTCGCAAACGCTTTTATCACAAAAGAAATGACCGATGATTTAATTTTGTCGACTATCAACGTAAATTTGCGAATGAAAAACTCTTTAGAAATGCTTTCAAGCTCAAACAAAGATTTGGCAGATAGCTTGTATCGCCTAAATGCTCTTTATACAACAAGCTCTCAATTTGCAGGAACTTTAGACAAATCAAAATTAATAAATTATATGATTGAGGGAATGGACAAAGCTTTAAGTTTTTCATTAACTTGCACATTATCATTATGCACAGATGAAACACCTGTCTTAATCCTTAATTCTCTATACGAATTGTCTGATGAATTAATCACAGCAATAAAACTTAGAACAATTTTAAATTTTAATTCTCTGTTTGAAGGGAAAACTCCGCCTTGCGAGCTTAATATTGATACATTAAAAATTGAAAAACACATCAAATATCCCGCAAGCAGATTTACATTCACCCTTTTTCAATATGATAATATGTTTGCGCCAATAAGTTTGGGAGAAAACTTTTTCGGATGTATTGAAATTTTCAAAGAAACATCATTTACGTCAGAAGATGCAACCTGTTTTCAAACAATTGCGCAACAAGTTTCACTTCCTTTAAAAAGTGCTACTCTTTATCAAGAAATTATTGAAACCAATGCTAAATTAGAAAGGTTGGAACGATTGAAATCTGAGTTTATTTCAATTGTTTCTCACGAATTGAGAACTCCTTTAACCTCAATAAAAAATTCGCTTGATATCTTGATGAGCGGAAGATGCGGAGAAATTACTCCTGCCTCAGAAAAATTCTTGGCAATGGCAATGCGAAATGTGCAAAGACTTTCCGGAATTATTAATGATCTTCTTGATTTGTCGAAAATTGAAGCAGGTAAAATGGATTTTCATTTTGCTCCAACAAATATCAATACCGTTATAAACTATGTAAAATCTGCGCTTTCTGAAGTTGCTAAAACAAAAGGTTTAAATCTTGTAACTGAAGAATACCAAAAAATCCCCGATATAACTGCGGATTCAAGGAGATTAGAACAAGTTTTAACAAATCTTGTATCTAACGCAATAAAATTCACTCCGGAAGGTAAAACTATTACAATTTCGTCAAGATTAGTAAATGCTGACGATATAAAAGTAAATGAATATTTTAAAGACAGTATCCAAAACTTGTCCGGTGAATATGTTGAAGTTTGCGTTAAAGATGAAGGAATTGGAATTGAATCTAAAAATTTATTACATGCTTTTGACAAATTTGCGCAAATAGAAAACTCACTATCAAGAAAAGCAGGTGGTACAGGATTGGGATTGCCAATCGCAAAGCAATTGCTAGATGCACACAAAGGTGCAATTTGGTGTGATAGTGAGATTAACAAAGGTTCTAAATTCTATTTTATAATTCCTGTTAGCAAAATTACTACGCAAGTTTAATATTGCCGGATTTTACGGCATTTATATCAACTCGTTGAGGAGCTTTTGCATAATTTAGGTGAGTTGTCAAAAACTCGGTTATATCAAGAGATTTTCCTTGTTTTTTAGCATCAATTGAAGCTTGTTTAAGTTGTGGAATATTTGCCTCAATTTGCGGAATTGGAGTTTCACTTCGAACAAAGTTGTCGACATAAAACGAATTTTCACCAACTGTATCATCTGCAGCTTTTGATGCTTTTTGTAATAATTTAATTCTTTCAGGTTCAACATCTGGTGAAATAATTGATTTCACATAATTCATAAATGATTTTTCTTTTGCAAAATCCATTCTGAACCCACCACTCAATGTAGCTTCTGCAATGTCTTTAACCAAAGGTTTTGCAGCTTCAAAATGTTTCCCTGCAGAAGTACACTCCATCATGCCTGCATAATCAGTCAAAAAATATTTTGATGCAGTTGCATCGGTATTATTAAGAACTTCTTGAGTAAACTCTAACATGTGTGGATTTTCTTTTGATGTTTTAGAAAAATTCTCCATTACATAACCAAGAACACTTTTTTTACCATTTTCAGCTTTTCGCAAATCAATATTTACAGGTAACATTTCTTTTCCATTTGCCAATTCACAGATATCTGAAACCAAATTTAAAAATTTAGGTTGAACAGATTTTAATTCATTTTTAAATTTTGCAACCTCAGGATTTTTATTTGCAAAATAATCAATATTTTCCAGTAATTGCTTCGTCGTTCTTGTGTCTGCCGGTTTTTTATCAACGCCTAATGAATGCCACCCGCTTTTTGCCGGTCTTTCTGTAAACTTTGCCACATTATTTAATAAACTCATAAATTTTCCTTTCCTGATTTTGCACAGGTTTAAAAATGCGTAAAGATTAAAAGTTGCGCCTTTATCACAATTTATGATTAACATAATTTAACAATGTAGAAGAAGTTTTTTAATATGCTATAATACTTCTATAGAACAGACTAGGGGAAAGTATGAAAAAAATTCTTATTGTTGACGACGAGCAAGATATAGTAGAAAGCTTAAAATTTGTACTTGAAGCAGCTGATTTTACATGCTACTGCGCATATAACGGAGAAGACGGACTTAGACTTGCAAAAGAATTAGTACCTGATTTAATTATTCTTGACGTTATGATGCCAAAAATTAATGGTTTTAAGATCAGCAGACTATTAAAATATGATGCAAAATATAAAAACATTCCTATTTTAATGGTCACTGCAAGAACTCAAGAGGAAGATAAATTAATCGGAGAGGAAACAGGGGCTGATGAATATATTACAAAGCCTTTTGAACTCGAAGAAGTAGTAAAAAAAGTTGAACAATATCTAAAATAATTAATCATGGAAACAACAGTTACAAACAAAACACTCGAAAAATTAAAATATGACCTTGTAAGAACAGGGCTTATTGCGTATGAAACAATTGAGCAAGCAGAAGAAATTGCCAAAGCTCAAAACATCAACATAGGACAAGCTCTAATAAATTCAGGCACTTTAACCGAAGAAGCTATCCTGAAATTTTTAGAAGCAAAACTCCATATTCCATACGTAAATCTTGATGATTACACATTAGACGCAAAATGTCTAAAATACATAAATTATCTTGATGCTAAAAAATACCGCATTATTCCTCTTTTCAAAATTGAGGATACTCTAACAGTTGCGATGGCAGACCCTTTGGATTTGTTCGCAATTGATAAAGTAATTGAAAGTGCTGAATGTTCGATTGAACCTGTTGTTTCTTCTGAAAAAAGTATTCTCAAAAAAATTGATGAATATTACAAAACAGATGAAACTGTCGGCGAAATCCACACAGAATTTAATATTGGATATGATTGGAGAGATGAACTTCACAGTGAAGATTTATCAGATAATCATATTCAAAAAATTATTCGAGCAATCCTTAAACAAGCTATTTTGGAAGAGGTTCACGAAGTAACTTTTCAAAGAGAAGATGAAGGATTTACTGTTAATTTTAAAAAAAATGGCGAAATTCAAAACAAAGGGAATATTCCACCCGTTTTGACTTCATCTTTTACCGCAAAACTAAAAACATTGGCAAAATTAGATGCCTCTGTTTCAGAAGTTCCTCAACTTGGCAAACTTAATTTTAAAGTTGATGAAATGGAAGTTACCGCAAGCATTTCAACTTTTCCAACAATTATGGGAGAAAGAATTTTCTTAAAAATTTATAAACCACCGAGAGCCTTGAACAAAATTATCAAATCAGACACGAACCTTCAAGTAATTAAATCCGCATTAAATAATCCGGGAATCATTATTGTTTGTGGCTCTCCGCTAAGCGGGAAAACACACATTATTTATTCGCTCTTGCTAGAAGCTGCAACTCAAAACAAAAATATTATGACACTTGAAAGTATCGCAAAATATACTCTCAAAAATGTTCATCAGTGCGAATTGAATGAAAATGTCGGCTTTAATATGGATAAAGCATCAAGATTTATAGAGTTCCAATCTCCCGATATTGTTTATCTTGAAGGAATAAAATCTAAAGAATCTTTTGATTATTTCGCAAACCTTGTTTTTGATAACAAAACAATAATAATGGAATTTTTGGCAAACAATATGGAAGATTTGCGCTATAAGTTGTCTTTCTCTGATTTTGAAACTCTAAAATCATTAATCAGTTGCATGATATTCATACATTCTCAAGATAGCATAGAAGTGTTCACAAAAGAAACTGTTCAGAAATATTTAGCGTAAAATATATTGTTATATCAACAATCAGCACCCACCTTTAATCCTTCCTCACAAGGAAGGAAACTAATTATCTTCCCTTGAGGGAAGGTAGGGATGGAGTGCTTTCCCGTAAGGGGAAATTACATAATATAAAACACCAAATTAATTAAAAAATCTGCAACCAACATGTAAATTGTTGACAAAATTGCAGCTTGAGTTGTTGAAGTTCCGACTTCTTTTGCACCACCTTTTGTGCTATAACCTTGCGTTGCACAAACCAATGATATCAAACCACCAAATATAGCAGCTTTTAACAAACTGATGTAAATATCTTTGGTTGAAATCCACAACCACGCAGAGTTCATATATCTTGCCGGATGTAAATCAATGGTCGCTTGTGAAACTAACATTCCACCCGCAATACCAACAAATTCCGCCAACAATACAACCATCGGAACAGTTATAACTCCGGCTATAATTCGAGGAGTGAAATAATATCCAACCGGGTCAACTTTCAATGTTTTCATTGCATCAACCTGACTGGTTACCTGCATATTTGCAATTTCAGCGGATATTGCAGTACCGGCTCTCGCCCCTATCGCAAGAGCAACAAAACCCGGAGCGATTTCTCTAATCATTACAACAGCAATAGTTCCGCCAATATAGGCTTCCGCACCACTCATCAAGAACTGCTTTGATACCTGAATTGCAATAACCGCAGCAGCAATAAAAGCAATAATTAATGAAATTGGCAACGAATCATAACTAATAGCAGCAGCCTGTGCCAAAACCGCAGAAAACCGAACTTGGAACAAGTATTTTATACTTTTTATTAAGTTTTGCACACATAGCCCAAAAAATTCTAGCACAATCTTCTCCTTGCGCTAATTGTACCATGAAAAGATTATTAGGACAAAAAATCATGAAAAAGTCAGATTACACAACTCATTACAAAAATTATACAGATATTTGTCATCACAGATTTATTCACAATCTAAATAATACATTGATTATCTTACTCTTTCATCGCAAATTTCTTTTTTGCAGTTAAATTTGAATTATCCAAATTCGCAGTTTCAATAAACTTTTTCGCTTCATTTACCGGAATTGCAAAGCCTATTCCGATATTTGAAATATTGTTATCAGGATTATAAATTGATTGAGAAATCCCGATAACTTCACCTTGTGAATTTAAAAGCGGTCCGCCTGAACATCCCGGATTTATTGCGGCATCTGTTTGTATTCTACCTTTTGCATAATCAATTCTTGAAACAATTCCAGATGTCAATGTTCCCGAAAAACCAAACGGATTGCCAATAGCTAAAACTTTTTGTCCGACTTTCACATCGGAAGAATCCCCAAAAGCAATCGTTCTTAAGCGAGATTTTGGCGAAATTTTAAGTAATGCCAAATCGTTGTTTTTTCCCATTTTAGCAAGAACCGATGCTTTGTAAACTTTGCCATCAGAAGTTGTAACATCAATTTCTTTCGCTTCATCTATAACATGAGAACCTGTCAAAATCACTCCATCAGAACGTATTACACAACCTGTTCCAGCAGAAAAACCATCCGCTAAATTTGCCTCTATCGCAACAATTGCGGGATTTATTCTTTCATACACACTAATATTTATCAATTCATCCGCTCCAAAATTTTGGGCTGAAACAGGTGAAATCATTAACAAAAGAAACGTAAAATATATAACAAATTTCTTACACATATTCTCCCCTTTTAATAATATTATGTTGGATTTTGAAATTTATTCATCATCCACAAAAAAATTTTTGGGGTTAGTTATTGTAATTATTACAATTTTAATGTATAATTCAGAAAAAACTTCACATTTTATAAGAAAGGAAATTTTTAAAATGAGCAGAATTGATTTATTTAAACAACATTTGACAGAAAAAAGAGCTGTAAAAGTTATTGCTGGTATCGACAACTTTGATATCGAAAACATTAAAAAAGTTGTATCTTCAGCAGAAAACGCTGGCGCATCAGCAGTTGATATTTGCGCTAAACCTGAAATTATTTCTGAAATCAGAAATATGACAGATATGCCAATTTTCGTATCTTCAATTGTTCCTTCTGAATTGGTTAAAGCAGTTGAATTAGGTGCTGACGCTATCGAATTAGGAAACTTTGACGTTCTTTACAAAAAAGGTATGTCATTCTCAGCTGACCAAGTTATGTCATTGGTTAAAGAAACTATGGATATGCTTGGCGATACAAGGACTTTCTTCTGTGTAACAATTCCTGGAGAATTGTCAATTGCTGACCAAATTGACTTAGCTAGAAAATTGGAAACTATGGGTATTGATCTAATCCAAACAGAAGGTCACTTCTCTGCAGACCACATTTCTGAAGGTGCTAGAGGTTTAATGGAAAGAGCAGAATTAACAATTTCTAACACAATTGAACTTTCAAGAAACATCGATCTTCCAATTATGACAGCTACTGCAATCAACCCAACAACTGCTCCATTTGCTTTCGCAGCAGGTGCATCAGCAATCGGTTGTGGTTCTTGCATCAACAAAATGGATTCTGATTTGTCAATGATGGCAACTGCTAAAAGCCTTGTTGAAATCGCATCAAGAAATGCTTTGAAAGTTGTTGAATTAGTTTAATAACTAAAAAAACAGATCTAAAAAAAAGCTCCCTAATACGGGAGCTTTTTTATTGTAAGAATTTTTTAATAAGTCATTTGCCAATTGTCGTTTAAGATTTTTCCAAAACAACCATGATATTCAATTCGGTCTGAACCGGCGCAAGCTCTAGCGAAATTCTTTTCTCTTTGGTCAGATGTTAATGGAGCAACCGCAGAAGTATCCCAAGTATAGTCTTTTCCATTTTCTTCTCCAAGATTCTTCAATGCCAAATCATCTATTACGCCATTGCTTGTATATATAAATAAAGAAAAAGCATCACGCCCAAATATATTCGGACCTTTTGTTCCATTTACATCAACTGCAAACAAAAATATTCCATTTTCCAAATCAGCTAAACCAACTGATGCACCACTTGCTAATACCATACAGTATTTATAACATTTAAAATTAGAATTAGAACCAGACAATTTTTTATAAGAAGATGCAAAACAAGGAGCGGAAGAATTTCCACAATCCTTCACAATTTTAAAATAATTTTGTTGAAATTCTCCAAACGCATCATAACTAGTCAGCCCAGCCTCTCTCAAATTAACTGCATTTTTGTCATTTTGATATCTTACAAGGGCTTGAGATAATTCATTATAAACTTTATGCAATTGAGTTACATAACTTTGACGTTGATAATTTTGCATTAATGTCGGAACAGTCATTGCTGAAACAACACCAATAATACCGAGAGTTACCAAGACCTCTGCAAGAGTAAAAGCTCCACACCAATGCCTGAAGTATGAACCAACACTGTCACAGAGGGCTACGTGCGTAGCACCTGCTCTTTTAAGTGAAAAGTGAGAAGTGAAACGTGAAAAGACCTTATTGGTAAAGTTATTTTGGTTCATATTACCAACACTCAAATCAGCATTGATAGACACTGAATCAAGTTCAGGGTGACGTGCAAATTTTACGTCATCTTGAGCGCAAGCGAAAGATCGCAGTGTTGATATCATTTTACAAACCATGCGATACTTCGGACTGTTGTCCTTAGCATGACATTTCACGTCATTGCAAGCGTTGGTGTGGCAATCCAGTCTATTATTAACCCCTCTCTGAAATTTATAAGTTCGCTTTAGCTCACTAACAAATTTCTTCTCTCCCCAAGGGGCGAGATTATTAAAAGCTTTAATTAGGCTAAAACCCTGATTATGAGAGGTTATGCGAGCATTGCCCCCCCCCCGATGAGCTTAAATAAATTCTTTTTCATAAAAATTCCTCTCTGTTCTTTGTTAACATCTATATTTTAACAAATTTTTTGGAGTTTTTCAAGTGGTTTCAAGAAGAAGAAAATAATCCCACAATAGCGAAATGAACAATAACTTGTTAGTGAAACAAACAACAAAAAGCTTTACACAAATGTATGATGTAGGAACAAATATTGACACAAAGGGTTAAAAACAGTCATTGTTTGAGCGTAGCGAGTTTGACTGTTTTTTAGCATCTAAAAATCGCACAGTCTAACTATTTTTCTTCATAAACTTTTCATACAAATCAGGACGTCTGTTTTTGGTTCTCTCTAAACTCTGTTGAAAACGAAATTCCTTAATTTCCTTATGATTCCCGTTCAACAAAACTTCCGGAACCGCCAAACCTCTGTATTCTCTCGGTTTTGTGTAATGTGGATATTCTATCAAACCATTTGAAAAACTATCATCATCCGCCGATTCAATTTTTCCTAATGTTCCTTCTATTTTTCTACTAACCGCATCTATTAAACACAATGCAGGTAATTCTCCACCAGTTAAAACAAAATCACCTATTGAAATTTCTTTTGGTTTGATAATCTCTCTAATTCTTTCATCAAACCCCTCATAATGCCCACATAACATAACAATTTGGTCATACACAGCCAAATCATTAACCAAGTTATCCGTCAACGGTTCACCTTGAGGAGAAAGCATTACAGTAATTGAATTTTTTATTTTTTTAATACTTTCATAAGCATCAACATAAGGTTGAGCCATCAAAACCATTCCGGCTCCGCCTCCATATGGAGTATCATCAACTTTTTTATGTTTATCTAGCGTAAAATCTCTTGGATTTATAACATTTACAGACAAAATATCTTTATCAACAGCACGTTTTAATATGCTATAGCTACAACAATCTTCAATCATTTCAGGGAAAAGTGTAAGAACATCAAAAATCATTCTATCAATCCCTCGATATTATTGATTATAATTTTTTTGTTTTTTATGCTTACATCAGTGACAATCGCTTTTACAAACGGAATTAAAACTATGTCTTTAGAATTTGTTTTAACGGACAATAAATCACTTGCACCATTATTAGAAACACCTACGACAAAGCCCTTTTTTATGCCATTTTGATCAAAAACCTCAAGACTAACCAATTCATCAATCAAAAATTCATCTTCTTCAAGGTTTTTACGAATTGTTTCTTCTTCAACATAAAGAAAAGCACCTTTATATTCCATAAGTTCATTAATTGAATTAATTCCTTCAAAGCAAACCAAAGCGACATTTTTATGAAGTCTGCAACTCTTAATTGACAATTGTTTGTAATCATTGTCAGTTTTCACAAAAACCTTATCAAGAGAGCAAAAGAAATCTTCTTGGTTCTTTGTAAAACCAACTTTTGCCTCACCTTTAATTCCGTGAAAATTTAAAATCTTACCAACTGAAACATATTTAGTCATAGCTACTAAGCTTCCGGTGCTTCTTCAACCTTTTTAGGTTTTCTGCCTCTTTTAGGTTTTGGAGCTTCTTCTACAACTTCTGCATCAGAAACTTTTTCTTTTTTTTCAGCCTTCTTTACTTCAGTTGCCTTTTCCGCCTCTTCAGCTTTTTGCTTTTTAAATTCTTCTGGCAAATCCGGTCTATCTTCATTCCATCTATCCAATCCCATTTGAGAACGGATTAAACCAATACCAACGTGAACTCTCCACTCATCCATTTTTAATTGAGCTGCAATAATTTTATGGCAACCGATTGGAGGCAATGGCAACAAAGGTTCGTACAAGTTTTTAATAGCAAATAATTGATCCGGTGAAATAGCCAATTTACGCTTAGGGAATGGCAATTTCGGCAACATCATTTTTTGTCTGATTAAATTGATACCAAAGAAAACTTTTCTAGGTTCCAAACCAATTTTTTCACCGATTACTTCATGGCAATCAGGGTTTGGTAACGGCAACATAGATTTATATAACAATTCAATTTGTTCAAGCTGTTCCTTACTAACCAAAAGTTGTTTAGGAGCTTTTCTTTGTTGAGGGCGACGGTTAAAGTTATTGCCTCTGTTAAATCCACCGCCTTGAGGTCTTCTGTTTTGGAAACCACCTTGATTGTTGTAAGGTCTTTGCGGTCTATTATTTCCATAACCACCTTGATTACGATTATAACCATTGTTATTGTAACCACCTTGACGGTTGTTATTATAACCGCCTTGATTTCTGTTATATCCACCTTGTTGGCGATTGTAGCCACCGTTTTGTCTATTTTGATAACCACCTTGATTGTTATAAGATCTTTGTGGTCTGTTGTATCTTTGTTGAGGTTCAGAATTACCACCAGCACTGTAATAACGAGGAGCTTCCTCTGTTCCGCCTGCACTGTAGCCATTCAAATATTGTGGTTTTTCTTCTGGTTGAGCGGTTGCTGCCGGAGTTGTGTCATTAGATGGAGAAACCATCATTTTCTTATCCGGATATAAACAATCAGGACATATTACTCTTTTGGGGTTCTTTGTTTCAAACTCACGACCGCATTTGATACACTTGTTTACATACATAATAAAAGCCTCTTAATTAAAAAAATAACGTAATTTCTAGGTTAATAATAAATAATAAAGTAAAAAATTCTCCTCAGTAATAAAAAATCGATTTCTAACTCTATATTAATACATGTATTATAGCATGCTTTTCAAAATTTTGCAACATGCAAAACACAATCAATTAAAATTGCTCCAAACTTTTTACACCATCTTTGGTCAATCCACACAATTTAATAACTTGTTTTTCAACAACTTTTGGATTATCAATTTCTTCTTTAAATGTTTTCAACGCACTTTCAGCCTTTTTTAACACTTTTTTCCATCTTGTCAAAATGGCTTTTTACATTTAATAACTTCACCAGTTCTATTATTTATCAATAAATTAATTTTTCCTAATGCCAACTCGGAACTGCCAACAATCTGTTTATCAGACGGAGCAGGCATCATATAATACCTCTTGTCATAAAAAGCAGTCTTTTCACCCATTCTCAATGTATTCTGAATTTCAGAGTAAAAAAATCACCATTAAACTTTGTTACAGTTTTACGATTTAAATTTACTAAAATAGTTGCTAAATCTTTGTGAGCATTATTTGAAATAAAATGGGGGTACCTGTAAAACTTTGATTTGATTGAATTGCTTGTATTTTCATTGTCATCCATAAATTAATTAACTTTTTCAAAATAAAATAAATAAACAATTTTTACAAGCTAATTTTTATTTTTCTAACCAAAATGTTACAGGACCGTCATTTATTAATTCAACATCCATCATTGCCTGAAATTTTCCGGTCTTTACAGGAATATTTTTATTTTTTAAATATTCAATAAAATAATTATATAATTTAACTGCGACATCCGGACTTGCAGCCTTATCAAAAGATGGGCGTGTACCTTTTTTGCAATCACCACATAGAGTAAATTGCGAAACGACTAAAAGTTCGCCTTCAACATCTGTTACAGACAAATTCATTTTTTCATTTTCATCTTCAAAAATTCGAAGTTTACAAATTTTGTCAGCTAACTTTTCTGCGTTTTCGAAAACATCTTCTTTTTCTACTCCCAAAAACACAAGTATTCCTTTGCTAATTTCGGAGATTTTTGCCCCGTCAACAGTAACAGAAGCTCGTTTTACCCTTTGTATTAATGCTTTCAATTATTTTTCTCTCCATCTTTTTTATCAACTTTTTTAATCTTTAGAACATCATTCTCAATTTGCATTTCAATTGTATCATTTTCAGGATCAATCTTTAAAAGTTCAATTATTACCTTTGGCAGAAACAATGACCAACCATTTCCTGCTCTAAACAACTTTCTTTCCATTTTACCTCATAATAAAATTTTTAACACGTTTATAACATGTACTTTACAAAAGAAAAGAAATAAGTTATATTTTAATTAGTTAGTATTATGTTATAAACATGTTAGTTATAAGGAGAAGTATGAAAAAAGATTTTACTTTAACAGAAAGAGCTATGCAGGTACCCAATTGTGACAACATTGGAAATAATGTTAGAGATATGAAAGAAAATATTAAATCAGCTGCATTCACCTTAGCTGAAGTCCTTATCACACTCGGCATTATTGGTGTTGTTGCAGCAATGACGTTGCCAACATTAATAAATGAAACTCAAAGAAAACAAGACGGCGTAAAGATAAAAAAGTTTTATAGCATAATGCAACAAGCAATAATTATGTCAGAAAGAGATAACGGCTCTGCGGCTGACTGGTTACAACCTGCAGCAATAAGAGATGAAGATGGGAAAATCGTTGATTATAACCAAGCAGCAACACTTGAAATATTTAATCAATATTTAGCACCTTATATAAAAACAGTTCAAAAACAACAAAATACATCCCCAATGGTTACTTTCGCAGATGGCTCAACTATAGACATGACAAAAGGGAATTGTATAGATATTATTTTTGACTTGAATGGAAGTAAACAACCAAACTCATTCGGAAGAGATCAATTTGATTTCTTATTGTGCGATAGCAATTATAATGAGCTATATTTAGGAAAAGATAAGTATTTTGGACCACATTCACAAGCAACTTTAACTCAACAAGGTCGAGATACAGCATTACAAACTTGTAAGACAAACCCTGATACTTGCGGAGTTTTATTATTAATAGATAATTTTGAATTTAAAAAAGATTATCCACACAGAAGATAGAATTAATCAACTTTTCCTCTCAACTGTCCGCAAGCAGCATCTATATCAGCTCCACGTTCCAATCTCACTGTCACTTTTTTACCGGATTGTTCAAGTAAAGATTTGAAACGCATAATTGAATTACCTGACGGCTTTTGATAATCGTTCTTTTCTGTAGAATTATATGGAATTAAGTTAATATTACATTTTAAATCGTGCAAATATTCAACCAATTCTTTTGCGCTTTGCAAAGTATCATTCAAATCTTTTATCAATAGATATTCTATCGTAATTCGCCTACCTGTTTTTTCAATATAGCTTTTCAATTCTTTTTTTAATTCAGGCATAGAATATTTGTTTTCAATTTGCATTAACTGTTTTCTTATTTCATGATTTGGCGCATGCAAAGAAATCGCTAAAGTTGATTGCATATCCAATTCCGCCAATTTTCTTATACCAGGAATTATTCCTGATGTTGAAACTGTCAAACGCCTTGCACCGATTTGAAAGTTTTCGTTAAATATTTCCATCGCTTTCAAAACATTATCAAGGTTTAATAAAGGTTCACCCTGTCCCATGAATACAACATTTGTAACCTTCAATCCAGTATCTCTCTGAATTGTTAAAACTTGCTCAATAATTTCTTTATAAGACAAATTTCTTACAAAACCTCGTTTACCAGTTGCGCAGAATGAACAATTCACCGCACAACCAACTTGAGAACTTACGCAAGCCGTCAAATTTGCTCTATTGTCAAACCTCATCAAAACAGTTTCAACACACTCACCGTCAGGATATTCAAGCAAATATTTTAAAGTTCCGTCAACACTTTCTTGTTTAACCTTAATTTTAGTATCAGAAACCGTCGCAACTTCTTTCAATTGTTCTCTAAATTTAATCGCCAAATCAGTCATTTCATCAATAGATTTGACAGATTTTAAATAAATCCAATTGTGAATTTGTCTTGCTCTAAATTTTGATGCGCCAAGTTCATCTGTAATTTTTTCTATTTCTTCTAAATTCAATCCTGAAAGTACTTTCATAATTTCCTCTGTTTTAAAATTTATTTTTGAGCCAAATTTATTTTTTCTTTGTAATAATCTATTATTTCAACCATGGAATGTAACATCATAGCAATAGGTTGCGCATATTCACGCCATTCATAGAACCCGCAAGATTTTGGTAAAATACATAGCGGATTATCCGGAAAATCTCTGCAAATTTGCGGTCTGTTTTTGTAATCAGAGCATTTTTTACAATCATTTAATTTCGGACAATGGTAAAAATAAACATCTTCATCAATTGTTTCATCCAACAAATTCAAATATTCAGGATAAATTTTACGAGCTTCTTCCCTAGAATTATAAGGAATAAAAATTGAAGTAAATTGTTTTGCAAACTTATCACCGTTTGCAGCTCTTTTTTTTAATTCATCAGGTGAAAACTCTGAACAAGCAAGATTACAACAAGTCGCACAACCTTTACATTCATAATTTTCACGAAGTTTTAATATTTCTTGCCATTTACGATAAATCTCATGTGATATATCATTTTCAAACATATCTAAAACTGCGATTTGCCACTGAAAACCTTTTGAATTTTCTTCATACTTATCAAGTATATCTCCCTGAAAATCTTTAGGTTTAATCTCATCAATACGGAGTTGAATTGCATCAGAAGTTTTCATAAAAATCTCCCGATACATAATTTTCATCTTGTTTACAGTATGCTCTAAATCACTCATATCAAAACTTTACCACTTAATTAAAGATTAAGAAATATCCCATCTTCCGCAAGTGCCACCCCAACGAGCAATTATATTGCCTTTAATGTCTTTAATTTTTTCTACGTGATGAATATCTTCGCCACCTTCAACAATCGTAATAACTTCACAATTGTTAGAACATCCGGTACAGTCACAAGTAATTGAATGGAAATTCATTTCTCCAACTTCCCAACCTTTGAAAGTTGTTTTGGCATCTGTATATTGGTGATTTTCCATTGCCAATAATGCTGCACCTATTGCACCCATTGTTTGATGGTGATCAGGAACAATAACTTTATGTCCCAAAGCTTCTTCAAATGCTTTTACCATACCAGAATTTGTTGCAACCCCTCCTTGAAAAGAAAATACAGGTAACAACTCTTTACCTAAGGCTAAGTTAGCCAAATAGTTACGAACAAGCGCTTGACAAAGTCCATACAATAAATCTTCTACAGGATAACCTAATTGTTGTTTATGAATTAAATCACTTTCAGCAAATACACCGCAACGACCTGCAATACGAGCAGGGTTTTCTGATTTTAGAGCAGTATCACCAAATTCTTCAATAGGAACATTTAATCTTTGAGCTTGGTGATCTAAGAAACTACCTGTACCTGCAGCACAAACAGTGTTCATCGCAAAATCAGTAACAATACCATCTCTCAAGATAATAATTTTACTATCCTGCCCACCAATTTCCAAAATTGTTTGAACACCAGGGACATTAATACTTGCAGCTACAGCGTGAGCAGTAATTTCGTTTTTTATAATATCTGCGCCAACCAAAGCACCCGCCAAATTCCTACCAGAACCAGTTGTACCAACACCCATTACATCATAATCAGTAATTCTTTTGGCAAAAAGTTCATTCAATCCTTTTTGCACCGCCATAACAGGTTTACCTGCAGTTCTAAGCATATAACTGTCAACATACTTACCTTTTTCGTCAACAAGCGCAAGCTTTGTAGTAACCGAACCTACATCTATCCCTAAATATACTGTTAAACTCATATTTCTACTTCCCTTTTCAATTATATCTTTAACTTTAGTTTATCACAAACAAAATAAAAAAAATAAACAAACCTCTTTTTCTCTAATTTTGGCATTTATTCATCTGTTTGACCTAATTAAAAATTATAAAAATATGCTATAATTTCCACAAAAGGAGAGATTATATGACACAATTTGAATTTAACCTTCCAATGGAAGAACTTGAAATGCGTACAGATAAAGAGCATTTGATGACAAAAAAGATGTTAAAAGCTGATGCGCCAGAATACCTTGAACTTGCAGACGGAGATAAAAAAGCTCTTAAACATCTTGTAAAAGCTGCATATATTTTAGAAAAAATTAACATGCAAATAGATTGTCACCACAACTTGGAATTTAAAAAATTTTTAGAAGATGAAATCGCAAAAGGAAACAAACAAGCAGAATTAACAAAAATATTGTTTGATGCCCAAAAAGGGATTAACGCAATTGATACAATGTCAAACAAAATCAACCTTGCCAAAGGAATAGAAGAATTTCCAGGTAAAGGCGTTTATCCTGAAGATTTGTCAAAAGAAGAATTTCATAACATTTTAACGAAAATGATTAATGAAGGCAAAATTGAAGAAGTAAAAAACATCTTAACTCAACGTTCTGTTGTTGAAAGATGCGGAGATGAGCTTGTCGGAATTGATTATATCGACAAATTTAAAGAAGATTTTTCTAAAATGGCAGATGAAATTGACAAAGCTGCAGAAACTTCAACCAACGCAGATTTTACAGAATTTTTGAAACTTCAAGCAAAAGCTCTAAGAACTGCCAATCCAATGTTAGATGCTTACGCTGACAAAAAATGGGCAACATTACAAGATACACCGCTAGAATTTACAATTACACGAGAAAATTATGAAGACGAAATGACCGGTACAATCGTAGAAAATAAAGAATTATCAGCCCTTTTAGAAAAACACGAAATAAAAGCTACTCCAAAAGACTTTTTAGGCGGTAGAGTTGGTATTGTCAACAAAAAAGGAACAGAAGCACTAATGGCAATAAAAAAATATCTTCCAACACTAGCGCAAAATATGCCATTTGCAAATGAATATGAACAAAATATTTCTCCGGACAAAGATACAAAACAAACAATGGTTGATGTTGATTTGGTTGCAGTTTGCGGAGATGTTGGAGCATACAGAGGCGGAATTACTTTAGCAGAAAACTTACCAAATGACGATAAATTGTCACTCACAATCGGTGGTGGAAGAAGAAATGTTTATCACAGACAAATTCGTTTTATTAGCGATATGAAAAAACTTCAAGAAAGACTTGATGCAATTCTTGATAAGGAACAACACAAATACTACCTTGATGAAGCAGATCATTGGTTTACTATTGGTCACGAAAATGCTCACTCACTTGGACCTAAAAAAGCTTGCGAAACCTTAGGTAAATACAGAAATATTATTGAAGAAAACAAAGCCGATATGGGTTCATTAGCTTTTGTTGATTTGTTGACGGAACTCGGTATGTACACCGAAGAACAGAGAAAACAAATTATTGTTACAACTGTTGCCGACAATTTTCTAAAATCAAAACCTACAATGAGCCAAGCACATAGAGTTAGAACTGTTATGCAAAACAAATATTTTTCTGAACGTGGAGCTTATGACATCATTGATGGCAAAATTCACGTTAATATTGATAAAGTTGTCCCTATCGCCAAAGAAATGCTTTCTGAAATCATCAGAATACAAATTGATGGAGAATTTGAAAAAGCTGAAAAATATGTTTTAGATAATTTTGTTTGGACAGACAATTTAGAACTGATTGCTCAAAAACTTCAAAAAATTAGCAAAACACTTAATGGAAGAACCGAATCAGAATTGGCAGAAAAATTGTTGAATGAATAAAAAAAATAAAACATAAAAAAACAGTCGGCAGAAATGTCGACTGTTTTTTTACTTCACTTCGTGTTGAGATGCCCAAGCAGAATGATTATGAATACTTTCAAAGGCTTCACATTCAACGTCAAATTCTTTTATTATCGGATGATTTCTCAATTTCACAACCACATCTCTCAAAACATCCTCAACAAACTTTGGATTATCCCAAGCTTTTTCGGTTACAAACTTTTCATCTTCACGTTTCAACAACGGATATACAGGACAAGATGCACAAGCTTCAATCAATTCTACCAAATCTTCAATCCAAACTTGCTCTTTTTCATCATAAGAAACTTTTACCTTTATAAACGCTCTTTGATTATGCGCACCATTCTCTGAAATCTCCTTTGAACAAGGACAAAGTGTTGTAACAGGGACTTCTACACCTAAAATAAATTTGTATTCTTCATCAACTATTCTTCCCTCAAAAGAACAATGATAACTCATAGGAGCAACCATTCCCTTAACCGGAGATTTTTTATCTATAAAATATGGAAACTTAAATTCCAATTCACCACTTTGAGCGTCCAAATTGTTAATAATTTTTTCCAAACAACCTTTTATATCAACCCCCAAAAGGTTTTTATGCTGCCATTCCGTCAAAACTTCTACAAATCTTGACATGTGAGTTCCTTTGTAATCTCTTGGCAATGATACACTGACCTTTGCTTTTGCACAAACAACTTGATTTGAGCTATTTTTTCTTTGAATAATCAAAGGTAATTCAAGGTGTTTAATTCCAACCCTTTGAATGTCTACATTTCTATTATCTTTTAAATTTTGAATATCTTTCATAAATACCTATTAATATTTCTTAATAATTGGTCCAAAATTAGCAAATTTATAATTCTCATATACTTTATATAAATATAAAGCTCTCTCTTCTTATTTAAACGGATAGGCCTTGAAAAGATTTTTAATCAAGGTCTTTTTTTTTGCTATTTTTCAACTTCCGCAGTTGCTTTGTCCAAAAGCGCACGTATTCTTAAATATCTATCTAATTCTACTCTGAATTTTTTTAAATTATGGTAGTAGCTATTAGACAACAAAACTCGGTTATCATATTTAGGGTCAAGAATATAAACCGTAGGGTAACCTGCTATACCAACATCTTCCGCCAATGCCCTAGTATTTTGATCACCTTCAACATTTATCATTACAAAATTATATTTATTTTTGTATAAAGTATTCAAAATTCTGAATTTTGGCATAAATCTCAAACAATATCCGCACCAGTCAACATAAAACACTGCCAACATAGGTTTGTCAGACTTAACCGCCTCATCATAAGAAATTCCTATTTTATATTCTGACGGATGTTTCGGAGCATTCATATTTGTAACCGCAACCCCAGCAACGGAAGCCACAATCAATGTAACCAAAATACCCAATGTAATTAAAATTTTCTTCTTCATATATCCCTCCATGCTTAATTATATTACAAACATACGCCAATTATACAGTTTTAAATTATTAACAAAAGTTTACACAAGACTTGAAAAAATATATATTATGATATATACTAAGTATATACTTTAAATGTTTTACCCCATCCATTCAAATATGATATCTTGTGTTACTAAAGTAAAAGAAGGAGTTTAAATAGGTATGAGCAAAAATTCACCTATCCAAATGAGAACCGTTACAAAATTATCAAACCCAGCAAAAAACGAAATTATTGACGGTTCTAATGACAGTGTATTATCAAACTATATCAGAGAAATTTCAGACTATCGTTCACTTACACCTTCTGAAGAAAAAGATTTAGCAAAAAGAGCCAAAGAAGGGGATGTTCAAGCAAAAAAACAACTTATAAAAGCAAACCTTAAACTTGTTGTAACTATTGCTAAAAAAGCAATCCACATGTCAAATCTTCCGATGACAGACCTTATTCAAGAAGGTAATATGGGATTAATGGTTGCTGCAGATAAGTTCAACTACAAATTAGGCTACAAATTCGCAACATACGCAAGTTGGTGGATTAAACAATCAATGTTTAAAGCGATTTCGGAGCTATCACACTGCATGAAAATTCCTGTTTATATTCAAGAAACCCTTTCTCGTTTTTCAAAACTGAAAAGAGAAATGGAACGTGAAAGCAATTCACAAGTAAAAACAGAAGACGTAGCTAAAAGAATGAATATTTCTGCAGAAAAAATTGACACTTTTTTGAATGCTTATTCAAAAACTATCTCAATTGAAAGTGGACTTGAAAATAGCGATGGCAAAGAAATGAATATCGCAGATATTATTGAAGATAAAAAAGCTTCTGCAACCAAAGAAGTTGAATTTGAAGACTTAAAAACAGATATTTTAAATGTAATTTCAACTCTAAAAGAACGTGAACAAGAGGTAGTAAAACTTCGCTACGGATTGGAAGATAACACAAAAAAGACATTGGAAGAAATTGGCAATATATATGGTGTTACAAAAGAATGTATTCGTCAAACAGAATTGAGAGCTTTAAAAAAAATGAGATTCTCCGTGTTAGGTCAGCAAGTACTAACTGCGTACGTAGACTAAGAAGGTAATTATACTCAGTGTTTATTTGTAATAGGTTTTAAAATCGCCACAATTATTAGTGGCGATTTTTATATCTAATAAATCATTTCACTATTAATTATTTAATAATAACAAGAAAGACCGCATTTTAATAAATACGATCTTTCTTGTTTATATGAGATATACTCATTTCCCTATATTATTATTTTCTTGTTGGAATTCTCATTGCATAGAATGAACGAATTACGAAAATTAATGCAACGATTAAGAAAACCCATCCTGCAATCGGAGCAATATTTCTAAAGCTTTCTGAGATTGCAATTTCCATTGCCAATAAACCGAACAAAGTAGTGAATTTAATAATTGGGTTCATTGCAACTGAAGAAGTATCTTTGAATGGATCACCTACCGTATCACCAACAACAGTTGCTTCGTGTAGCGGTGTACCCTTTTCTTGCAAATCAACTTCAACGATTTTCTTAGCGTTATCCCAACATCCACCAGCGTTTGCCATAAATACAGCTTGGAACAAACCAAATACAGCAATTGCAATTAAGTAGCTTACAAAGAATGCTACAGGAGCTGATGTTGTACAAGACGGTGCTGACAAACAAGCAAATGCTAAAGCAAATGCGAACAATGCGATAAAGATATTTACCATACCTTTTTGAGCATATTGCGTACAAATTTTTACAACTTCTTTTGAATTTGCAACATTTGCACTCTTAGAAGATTCATCATCCAATTTAATATTATCTTTGATATATTCAGTTGCAGAATATGCACCTGTTGTTACAGCTTGCATAGATGCACCTGAGAACCAATAAATTACTGCACCACCAGATAAGAAACCTAGTAATGTGTAAGGGTTCAACATATTCAAAATCATTTCAGGTTCAATACCCAAAGTAGATTTGATAACCAAAATCAATGAGAAAATCATTGTAGTAGCACCAACAACTGCAGTACCGATTAATACCGGTTTTGAAGTTGCTTTGAATGTGTTACCAGCACCATCATTTTCTTCTAAGTATTTTTTAGCATTTTCAAAATCAGGTTTGAAACCGTATTCTTTTTCGATTTCTTCTCCAACATTAGGAATATCTTCAATTAAAGATAATTCATAAACTGATTGAGCGTTATCAGTAACTGGTCCATAAGAATCAACTGCGATAGTAACAGGTCCCATTCCTAAGAAACCGAACGCTACCAACCCAAATGCAAATACAGATGGATAAATCATAACTGCATCTGGAATATGAAGAGAAGCTACATAAGCAAGTCCCATCAATAGTACGATTACCATACCAATCCAGAATGCTGACATATTACCAGAAACAATACCTGAAAGAATTGTTAATGAAGATCCACCTTCACGAGAAGCAGTAACAACTTCTTCTGTGTGTTTTGCTTTTGGAGAAGTGAATATTTTAGTAAATTCAGGAATCAAAGCAGCACCTAAAGTACCACAAGAAATGATTGCTGAAAGAACTAACCATAAATTGTTACCCATATCAGCCAACAACCAGTGGCTTACGCCGAAAGTCATTGCGATTGACAAAATAGAAGTTAACCAAACAAGGTTTGTTAACGGTTTTTCAAAGTCAAATTTATCTGTTTTAGCAGCATAGATTTTGTCAGCTACGCCATTAATCCAGTATGCAACTACAGAAGTTACAATCATTAAGAATCTCATTACGAAAATCCAAGTCAATAATTGAACTTGATTTTCTTTGCCAACAACTGCCAACAAGATAAATGAAACAAGAGCAACACCAGTTACACCATAAGTTTCAAAGCCATCGGCAGTAGGGCCAACAGAGTCACCAGCGTTATCACCAGTACAGTCAGCAATTACACCAGGATTTCTAGGGTCATCTTCTTTGATACCAAATTGAATTTTCATCAAGTCAGAACCGATATCAGCAATTTTTGTAAAAATACCACCTGCGACACGAAGAGCAGAAGCACCCAAAGATTCACCAATTGCAAAGCCGATGAAACAAGCACCTGCAATTTCACCTGGAACGAATAACAAAATTGTCAACATCAAAATAAGTTCAACTGATACAAGACAAACACCAATTGACATACCTGCTTTCAACGGAATATTCAAGATATTCAAAGGATTTCCTTTTAAAGAAACGAAAGCAGTTCTAGCATTAGCCAAAGTATTCATCCTAATACCAAACCAAGCAACTGCATAAGAGCCTAAAATACCAATTACTGACCATCCCAAGA
>ENA-UERG01000723-UERG01000723.1-human-gut-metagenome-genome-assembly--contig:-NODE-723-length-30973-cov-11.161769_pt1 | contig 30973 bp, 26 predicted proteins | sample MGYA00242954_ERZ507954 | MGnify/ENA primary metagenome ERZ507954 (study PRJEB26167, sample SAMN06115478) | human gut metagenome | host: Homo sapiens | place: China:Sichuan | collected 2015-01-21... | reverse complement strand
AATATATCGCATTCTGTCCGCTTTTTCAAGATGCGGCACGGTATTTTTCCGGCATTTCGATGAAAACGCGGTAAACGGTTTGCAAAAGTCGGCGGGGAACGGTATATTACCGGATTAAGCGGAAATTAAAAAGTCAGATTGCGGAAAATTTCATTATGATCATCAAAACCATCGCGTTTCCCCGCGCGGCGCTTATCGGGAACCCTTCCGACGGTTATCACGGCAAAACGATTGCTTTTGTGTTTCGCAATTACCAGGCGGAGGCGGAGCTGTATGAGACGCCCGAGCTCGAGCTGTGGCCTTCAAAGCGCGATCATAATATTTTTTCGTGCATGGATGCGCTCAGCGCCGATGTGCAGCAGTACGGCTATTACGGCGGAATCCGCCTGCTGAAGGCGGCGGTCAAAAAGTTCAACGAGTTCTGTCACGCCGAAGGGATCAGGCTCGAGAAGAAGAATTTCACGATCCGCTATTCGAGCACGATTCCGAACCGGCTCGGGCTGGCGGGGTCGTCGGCGATCATCACCGCCGCGATGCGGGCCATGATGGAGTTCTATCATGTGAAGCTCGCCCCGGCCGTGCTGGCCAACGTCGTGCTCTCCACTGAACGGGACGAGCTCGGCATTCCGGCCGGGCTGCAGGATCGTGTCGCGCAGGCCTATAATACGCCGGTGTTTATGGACTTCGACCGCGAGTACATGCGCGAGCACGGCATCGGGCGGTATGAGCCGATCGAAATTCCGGCCGGGCTGAATCTGTACGTCGCTTACCGTACGGATCTTGCGGAGGGCTCCGAGGTGCTGCACAGCCGCCTGCGCGAGGACTACGAATCCGGCGTCCCTCAGGTGGTGGCCGCCATGGAGGAGTGGGCGCAGCTGACCTGCCGGGTCAAGACCGCTTTCGAGCGGCGGGATTTCAATGCTGTCCCGGAGCTGCTGAACCGCAATTTCGATCTCCGCTGCGAAGTCTGCCCGAACGCGGTCAGCTCCAAGAACCGGCAGATGGTCGAGCTCGCCCGCTCGGTCGGCGCCTCGGCGAAATTCACCGGTTCCGGCGGCGCGATCATCGGAACCTACGAGAACGAGAAGATGTACTGCGAGCTTGTCCGGGTCCTGAAAACGGAAGGGATCAACGTGATCAAGCCGGAGATCGTCGGAACGGGGTGCGCGCGATGAAGAAGATTCGCAAGGCCGTCATTCCCGCCGCCGGATTCGGCACGCGCTTCCTCCCGTTCACCAAGGCCGTGCCGAAAGAGCTGATTCCGCTTGTCGACAAACCGGTGATTCAGTATGTCGTCGAAGAGGCGGCGGCCGCCGGAATCGACCAGATCCTGATCATCACCAGCAATGGGAAAAATGCGATTCAGGATCATTTCAACCGCGCCTTCGAGCTTGAAAGCCGGCTCGAGGCCACGAAGAAGCAGGAGCTCCTCGAAGAGCTCCGCTCCATCAGCCGCCTTGCCGATATTCACTACATCCACCAGCAGGAGCTGAACGGGCTCGGCGACGCCGTGCGCTGCGCGAAGTCGTTCGTCGGGAACGAGCCGTTCGCGGTGCTGCTCGGCGATACCGTGCTTGATTCGGCGACGGAGACGACGGTCACCGGCCAGCTTGTCGCGGCCTTCGAAACGTTCGAGTCTCCGGTCACCGCGCTCGAGACGGTCCCGATGGAGCGGGTGAGCCGCTACGGCGTGGTGGACGGCGAATGTATCGGCGAGGGGCTTTACAAAGTCAACGGGTGGGTCGAGAAGCCCGCTCCGGAGGAGGCGCCGAGCAATCTGGTCATCGCCTCCCGCTACATCTTCACGCCGGATATCATGGCGGCGCTGGAAAGGACGCCGCGCGGCAAAGGCAACGAGATCCAGCTGACCGACGCGATGCGCCTTCTGCTCTCGCGCCGTGCAATGTACGGGCGGGTCATCGCCGGAAAACGCTACGATCTCGGCAATAAACTCGGGTTCCTGACCGGAACCGTCGAATTCGGGCTGCGGCGTCCCGAATTCCGCGAAGCGTTCGCCGCATATCTGAAAGAAGTCGTTAAAAATCTGTGAGGTGCGCCAACCATTCGCAAGCACCCGGAGGAAAGAAGTGTAACATGCTGAAGAAACTGAAGAAAGCCCTGAAAGTCCTGCTCGGAGTCGATGAGCAGCATAAGGTCGTCGTGAAAATCGAACCGGCCGCGAAAAAGCCGGAGGAGAAGAAGAAGCCGCGCGCCGCCAGGGAACAGCCGTCCCGCAGGGCGCGGGAGAAGCAGGGGGAAAAAACGCGGGAACGGTCCCGCGACGGAGAGGGGCGCGTCGCAGCGTCCTCCCGCCCGAAACGCGAGCGCGGCCCGAAGCGCGAACGTTCCGAACGTCCGGTTCAGGTCGAGACCCCGGATGCGCCGAAGGCCCCGAAGCCGGAGCATCCCGCCGCGCTCAAAGAGGTTCCGCCGGCGGAGGGCAAGGTGCGGTTTCTCGATCTGCCGCTGCATGAAGAGGTCCAGTACGGCGTGCAGAACGCCGGATTCGAATATTGCACCCCGATTCAGGCACTGGCGCTTCCGGCGCTGCTTGAGCGGCGCGACCTGGCCGGCAAGGCGCAGACCGGAACCGGCAAGACGGCCGCGTTCCTGCTGGCGACTTTCACGCGCTTCCTGAACAATCCGCTGGAGGGTGACCGCAAGCCGGGCCGGCCGCGTTCCCTCGTACTGGCGCCGACCCGCGAACTTGCGATGCAGATCCATAAGGATGCCGAAGCGCTCGGCGTCTTCACAGGGCTGACCAGCGTCGTCGTATTCGGCGGCATGGACCATGAGAAGCAGCGCCGTTCCCTGCGGCAGCCGGTCGATCTCGTCATCGGCACCCCGGGGCGCATCATCGATTATTCGCGCGGCGGAGACCTCGATCTTTCGAAGGTCGAGGTTCTGGTCATCGACGAGGCGGACCGCATGCTCGACATGGGGTTTATTCCGGACGTGAAGCGGATCGTGGCGCAGCTGCCGAAGAAGGGAGAACGCCAGACGCTCCTGTTCTCGGCGACGCTCGAGGATCACATTCTGCGGTTCACTTCGGACTGGCTGGCCGATCCGGTCGTTTTCGAGAGCGAGCCGGAGAACATGGTCAGCGAGAACATCGAGCAGACGTTTTTCTCCGTGCTGCGCGACGAGAAACTCGCGCTCCTGCTGCACATTCTCCGCACCGAACCGTATGAGCGGATCATTATCTTCGGCAACCGCAAGGATGTGAACCTGCGGCTGCAGTACGACCTCGCCCGTTTCGGCTACGACGTCCCGGTGCTGTCCGGCGACATTCCGCAGGACAAGCGGATCAAAATCCTCGAGAAATTCCGGGCCGGAACCGAAAAGATCGTCATTGCGACCGACGTCGCCGCGCGCGGCATCCATGTCGACAACGTTTCGCTGGTCATCAACTACGATTTGCCGGAGCGCGCCGAGGATTACGTCCACCGCATCGGCCGTACCGGCCGCGCCGGGCATACCGGCAAATCGATCAGCTTCCTCTGCGAATACGGCGCGTATTTCCTGCCGGATATCGAAAAGCTGCTCGGCGTCCAGTTCCCGAGTGAACAGCCGACCGATGAAATGCTCCGGATGCCGGAGCCGGTTCCGGGCGCGAAGCCCGCAAAGCAGGCCGGGCGGCGCTCGTCCGGCGGCAGTTCCTTCCGCCGTTCTTCGAGCGGCAGCCGCGGCCGCAGCCGCCGCTGATTTCCGGCAGCCGCCGGGCAGGGGGAGGGGGAGGCGAAACGCCTCCCCCGTTTTTATTTGGCGAGAAGGCCGGGGAGGCGGACGGTGAACCGGCTGCCCCGCGGAAGGACGGCTTCGACGGTGATGCTGCCGCCGGCAGCCGTGACGATGGCCGAGACGAGACTCAGGCCGAGCCCGTTGCCGGGCAGCGAACGGCTGTTGTCCGCCCGGTAGAACCGCTTGAAGATTTCCGGGCGCTCCTCCTCGCGGATGCCGCAGCCGGTATCCGCGACGGAGAAGCGGATTTCGCCGTCGCAGACGCTCAGTTCGACATCGACGGCGCCGCCCTCGGGAGTGAATTTGATTGCATTGTCGAGGAGGTTGGCGGCGACCTGCTGAAGTTTCTGCTGGTCACAGCAGACCAGGACCGGCGTTTCCGGCAGGCGGAGCGTCAGTTTCTGATGTTTCTGTTCGGCCGGCATCGAAAACAGCTCTGCGGAACGCCGCAGCATGGCGCGGAAATCGAAACGGCTGCGGGTGATTTCGACTGCGCCGGATTCCGTCCGGGAGATTTCCAGCATCATATTGATCAGATTCAGCATCCGGTAGCACTCTTCGCCGATGTCTGCGACTGTGTTCTGGTAGATTTCGAGCTCCTGCCGGCCGGAGGCGGCGAGTTCGGCGCGCCCGAGGATGCGGGTCAGCGGGGTCCGCAGGTCGTGGGCGATATTGTCGGAGATGTTCCGCTGCTCGTTCATGAGCGTCTCCGTATTGCCGACCATCCGGTTGAAGGTGCGGATCAGGTGGTCGATTTCGCTGCCTTCCCCGGCGGAGTGGACGCGCAGGGAGTAGTCGCCGGCGGCGATTACGTCCGCGGCGCGGCAGACCCGGTCGATGCCGGAGACGAACCGCCGGGCGAGCAGCCATCCCACCAGCGCGCCGATCAGCAGGATCGGGATTCCGGTGATGCAGAAAATGGCGATGAGCCGGTCCAGTGACTCGTCCATCGCGTGGAGGCTGCCGCCGATCGCGAGAATCGTGCCGTCATACTGCCGCTGGTATGCCAGCCGGAGATTGTGCCGGCCGGGACGTATGATCGTATATTGGACGGATTCCTGCCCGGGGCGGTAATCGAATTCCCTGAGAAAAGCGAGCAGCTGCGGTGCGAACGGGGAACTGGCCAGCACCTCGCGTTCGGGGGAAAGCAGCAGAAAAAAGGTCTGGCCCCGTCCTTCTCCGTAGGTTTCGCTGTTGAACTCTTTTTGCAGGAAACCGGCATGTCCGGCGTGCTTCATGATCTCGGCTTCGAACGATTCGTCCGCCAGATTGAGCCGAAGCCGGCAGAGGCGGCCGCCCTGTGTGCCGAGCAGGGTGAATTGCTGTTCGTCGCCGACGTTCCGGAAGGCGGAGAGCGGCGAAAAACCGTCGATTTTTCGTTCGATGATCCGGAGTGCCGCCTCCGGCACGCGCTTGAAGGGAACGGCTCCGAAAGTGGTGTCGAACTCCCGGCCGGTCAGGTATTCGTAGGCGAACTCGTTGAGGAAGACCGAGAGCTTCCGGTCCATCGTTTCGAGGTGGCTGAGCCGCCAGTAAAAGTAGACCGTCGTAAAGACGACGCCGAAGGAGAGCGCGAAAAGCAGCGCATAGCCGACGGCGATCCGGCACTTCACCGTGGAGAGGAAGCCGGTTTTACTCCAGAACATATCCGAAGCCCCGCACGGTACGGATCATCTTGTCGTCGAATGGCTTGTCGATTTTCTCGCGGAGCCGGAATATGCCCGCTTCGACGATGTTGGTCTGCGTGTCGAAGTTATATTCCCAGACATGCTCGAGAATGGTGGTTTTGGAGACGACCCGCCCGGTGTTGCGCATGAGGTATTCGAGCAGCTGGAATTCGAGCGGCTGAAGCTCGATCGGCACGTTCCGCCGGGTGACTTTCCGTCGGATCAGGTCCAGTGAAAGGTCGCGGACGGTAAGCTCGGTCGGTTCGCTCGTGGCGGTGGCGCGGCGGATCAGCGCCTGGATTCGGGCGAGCAGCTCGGAGAACGAAAACGGCTTCGCCAGATAGTCGTCGCCGCCTTTCTCGAGCCCTTTGATCTTGCTCTCGACCGAATCGCGCGCGCTGAGGACGATGATCGGCAGCCGCAGCCTGGCGGCCCGGATCTCTTCGATGACGGTGAGGCCGTCGAGTTTCGGCAGCATGATATCGACCACGGCGGCATCGAACGGCTCGCTTTTGGCCTTGAAAAGCCCGTCCAGCCCGTCCGCGGCGCAACAGGCCCGGAATCCGGCTTCATTCAATCCGCGGGATATGAAATCGGCGGTTTTGGCATCGTCTTCGATGATCAGGATTCTCATGTTCCCCTCCGATGATCTTGCTTTACCGGATAATATAGCCCGCTTTACGCCGCATGCTCTCCCTTTTGCTCGATTTTTATCGTATTTTTTTCGTGTTTTCCGCGCCAGGGGGCGTCATTCGGCGGCTTCCGGCCGGTAGCGCGGGGCGACGGGGGCGGCGCCGCGGAGCGCCGGCTCCGGGAAGAAGCCGCGTTCGGGGGTGTACCCGGTTTTCTGCGGGTACGGGTAGAGCGGGATATCGACCGTCTCTTCGCCATACTGCCGCTTCAGGCGGATTTCGCCGGGGCGGACGCCTTTTTCGCACCAGTTGACCAGCAGCGAAAACGGGTCCGTCACGCCGTTGATTCCGTGCTCCATGCCGGGCACCAGGTAATAGACGAAGAACTCCTGCAGCTTTTCCGGCGACCCGGCTTCGGCGGCGCAGCGCTCGTAATAGTCGAGCGTCGCGTGGTACGGGACGATCGAATCCGCCGTGCCGGAGAACATGACCAGCCTGCCGCCCCGCCGGGCGAATGCGGAGAGATCCGGATTTTCGGCGTTCAGCACGGGGCCGAGCTTTTTCGTGTAGGCGTCCATATCCGCATCGAAGTTGAGCTCCGCGAGCTCCTGTTCGAGGCCGAATGCCCAGCGGAACAAATAGAGGTGTCCGGTTGCGGCGAGAATGGAGCTGCCGACCGGGACGCCGTTGAAGATGCGTTCGCCGGCGGAGTTGACCGGACCGTTGAAGATTTTCCGCAGCATCCCGGCGTGTTCCGGGGTCAGCGAAGGGTCGTTTTTCATGGCCAGGGCGATCACGCCCTCGATCTCCTCCGGCGTGACGCGGGGATCGGAGACGGCTTTGCCGGCCAGCTGCGAGATTTCGCGCTGCGCCATGTATTCGATGCCGGAACGCATGATGCTCCGGTCCTGCTCCGGGGTCAGCGGGTGCCGCCGGACCAGCTGCCAGTTCCAGAGAAAATACGCATGCAGCGGCGTCCGGCAGTGGGCCGGGACATTGGCGACGATGCCGTCGTAGTCGTCCGGATAACGCTGCGCCTCCTGGAGCGCCTGCTGTCCTCCGGTCGAAGCGCCGACGAAATATGAGAAAGCGGGCGGCTTCCCGTAACAGCTTTGGATCAGCTGCCTGGCCGCCGTCGTCATCAGATGGGTGGCCCGGTAGCCGAAGTCCTTCCATACTTCAGGGTTGCCGACGCCGGAGTTGTCGTTCGGCGCGGTTCCCATATCAGTGGCGGCCACGGCGTATCCGCGCTTGATCCAGCCGATGAAGCCGGCCGGGTTGATCGAACCGGCGGCTCCGCCGTTGCCGAGGCCGACGAACCGGCCGTTCCACCGGCCGGCGTCGGGCAGCCAGACTTCGACGTTGATGTTCGACCCCTTCGCCGGCTGCAGCAGCAGTTTGACGATGGTGCGCGGCGGTATCCCGGTGATCGTGTTCCGGTTCGCATCGGTGAACTCCGATGCGTCGGTGTATACGGCCGACAGCACTTTGCCGTTCGGGACCGCACATTTCCTGACCGTGTCCGGCTGCCCCGAGGCGGCCATGCCGGAATCGAAGGCCGCCATCAGCCCGGACAGCAGCAGAAACGAAAAACGCTTCATTTTCACTCCATCTGATCGGTTTTTTCTTCCGGGCGGCCGGATATGCCGCCGGAACTGCTTTCCGATTATGATAGCGCCGGTCCGGCCGTTTTGCAAGCTCCCTCCGCCGAATTTCGCATCGGACCGGCTGCCGTCTGGTTCAGTGCAGTATCACCCGTTCGGGGCCTCGGAGGTAGAGGAGCACGGGAGAGGCGGTCAGGGTATTTTGCGGAATCGCCTGTTTTTCGCCGAGATGGTTTACTGCTTCGGTAACGGTTCCGCTGATCGTCAGCGATACGGTTTCGGGAAGTGTCGGAGTCCAGATCGCCCAGACCTTTTCTCCGTCGGGCCGCACCCAGTGCACCATGTAGACATTCCCCCGCCGGGTCATGACCGGAATGGTCGATCCGGAGGGGCAGAGGTTGCTGAGAACCTGATAGGCCCGGAAGGCCGGCTTGGGTTCCAGATTCTTGCGGACGATTCCGAAATGCGCTTCGTGGTCGTCCCGCGCCCACTCTCCGGAACGGAAGTTGTACCAGAAGCAGCGTGAGACGCCGTTTGAGAACGCGAGCAGATAGGCGCGCGGCAGCAGTTCCGCCTGGCGCTCCTCCGGGGTGTATTCGTTTTCACCGCGCCTGGTGAAGACGATGACGTTCCCTTTGAGATCACTGTTGAGCTTGTAAAGAGCGGCGACCGCACCTCGGTAACCGTCAGCCCCAGCCTCCACGATCGGAAGGAACGTATCTCCCGGCTTCAGGTTGCGGTCGTGCAGGAAACGGGAAGCGGGGGCAAATTCGACCTTGAATTTCCCTTCGAAGACCGCTGCCGGTTTCTGGTACGTCTCCTCCCTCGGAATGCCGTCACGGGTCCACCAGGCGTCCCAGCCGATGTGGAGGCTTGTCAGGAGCGGCCTGCTGTCGTGCTGGATCAGTTTGACGAATGCGCCGTTGCCGTCGAGCGAGTGGTCGTAGTAGAACGGCAGTCCGGAAGGCAGCAGCAGCGTACCGCCCCGTTTCACGTACTTTACCACCTCCGGAAAGTATTCGACAGGAAAATCTTCCCCTCCGGTCGGCATCAGAACCGGGTATCGGTACACATCCAGCCGGGCGATATCGTCCAGGTCGATATGCTTCACTTCCCGGAAACTTTTCAGATGGCGGATGGCGACGTTGATGCCGTGACTGAAGCCTCTCCGGTTGTCGTCAACAATGACGACCGGAGTCTCCGCAACGCGCAGTCCGATTTGTTCGAGCGCATGGGGCAGCACGTCGCTGACGAGCGAGGTCCCCTGGGCGGTAGGCCAGCCGATTTCCGTGATCCATATCGGTTTGTCGGCGATTTTGTACTGGTTCATCAGTTCCTTCAGACGCGCCAGTTGCGGAACGAGCCGCTCCGGCACATCTTTGCTGAAGTAAGGATGGATATTCATGACATCGAACCACGCCCCCGCTCCGGCTGCAAACGACTCCTCGATGAACTCATACGGTACACCGGAGGTGCCGCCGTAAAGAACGGTCAGCTTCGGGTCGATTTTTTTGATCTCTTCCCAGGTGCGTTTCAGAAAGGCTGCATAGGTTTTTCCGTCAGGCTCCGGCCCGAAACTGTTGAGATTCTGTTCGTTCCACACTTCCCAGTACCGAAGTTGCCCGGCATAGCGGGAGACGATTTTGTTCACATATTCGCGCCACGCTTCTGGGTGCTTCCAGGCAGGAGACGCCCAGGGGACTGAGTAGTCTAGAATGGGCAGGATGTTCATCTTTTTCCGGGCGGCGGTTTTCATCAGGTCATCGAGGTGCCCGAAGGTCCAGAGAGCATTCTGCCGCCGATGGACCATCCCCCAGTCGAAGTCGGTGCGGACATGGGTGATGCCCGCTTCACGCATGCTGTCGAACTCCTGCGCCGCGATGGGGCGTTCCACGTCGCGGCTGACGTGGGCGCAAATCCCGTACGGTTCTTCCAATACTGCCGGTGCGGCCGACAGCGACAATCCGGCCGCTGCTGCGACGGCGCTTATCCATCCGAATCTTCTGTTCATTCCGTTGTTTTACTCCTGATAGGGTTGGGGAAGGGGCGTCTGGTCAGAGCGTCAGTTCGGTTCCGTCGGCTCTTCTGACCTTTTTCACTTTCATGGGGGAACTTTTCAAATCATTGACGTTCATCGTTTTGACATGTCCGTCCCCGAAGGCGGTATTGAGTCTGTCGCCATGTCCGAGCCAGAGGAATTCAGTTGAACCGAAGGCGGCGCAGTTTCCTTTCAGACCGGTTCCCGCCATCTCGACGCTATCCGCCAGAACCATGGTTGCAGAAGGGCGCCGCATCTGGCCGGGAAGCAGGTAAAAGGTATGGTACGGAATGCTCCGGGCGAAATCTCCCAGCTCCGGCTTCAGGTTGGCTGTGTAATGGTTGCCGCCCTCGATATCGTCCGTCCAGCTGCGGTAGATTCCATACATGAAATAGAAATTGCCGCTGCCGGCCGGATTGATTTTTCCGGCGGTGCCGTTCATGGCGGGACACTCGAGCACCGGGCCGCGCGGAAGGTAGTTCAGGAGCGAAAGCCGGTACCCCCAGGTCTTGCTGCCGCCGCCGTCCTGAATGGTGCCGGCGATTGCTCCGTAGTCGTCGGCGTACATCAACAGCGCCGTCATGCACTGTTTCTGGTTGTTGACGCAACTGCTGGTCCGGGCGCTTTCCCGCGCCCGGTTCAGCGCGGGCAGCAGCATTCCGGCGAGAATGGCGATGATGGCGATCACTACCAGCAATTCGATCAGGGTGAATTTCGATCGGTTCATGATTTCTGTCTCCACATTGCGGTTGTTGTCTTTTCGATGGAAAAGCGATTTAACTGGTATAATTATACCGGATGTACACAGATTAAACAAACTGTGTCATTTTGATTTTGAGATATCATCCGAAAAAAGAAATTCAACCGGAAATTTACAGGTGGCAGCATACTTCCCTTGACAATTCTCCGTGACACAGTATTGTAAGAACTGTTTCAGAAACGAGCGGAGGGAGCGGAAGCCGTGTCACGTGATATTCAGCATCGGGCGGATCGCCTGTACGAAACGCTGCAGTCGGAGCTGGACCGTTTTGTCGTGTCGCAGCGTTTTTTCTCGATCCGCGAGCTGATCCGCCGGCACCGGGTATCGCGGCGGATCGTCGAGAAGGTGCTCGCAAGGCTTGAGAAAGAGGAGCAGATCAGGATCGAACCGGCCAGAGGAATCTTCGTCTGCGAGCGCAGGCGCAATACGCGCATCATCACGTCGGTCCATTACGACTGGCCGGCGGAGTATCTGCAGAAGCTCGATACGGCGATCGAGAAAGAGGTGAAGGCGCATCCGGGGTGGGTATTTTCCCGCGCTTTCTTCAGCCCGGATTCCGAAATCCGCTTTGTGGAATTCCTGAAGAAGGTGCATGGGGACGCGATTTTGCTGATTCTGCCGTTTTTCCGCCTGGGGCAGCAGGAGATCGCGGAGATTCTGGGACTGCCGACCCCGATGATTTTCCTGGGCAACGATATTCTGTGCGAAGGCGTCAATGCGATCGATTCTCTCCCGGAGGAGGCCGGCATGCGGGCGGCGGAGTGCCTGCTCCGCAATGGACATCGCCGGATCGCGCTGATTCTCTCGGAGCCGCAGAGCGTCGGTTCCTGGCGGCGGAACGATGCATTCCTCGCCTACCTCCGGCTGCACGGGGTTTCCCCGCGGATCATTGACTGCGAGGTCCGCAGCGGGGAAGCCTCCTGCGCCAAGACGCATGACCGGATGACGGCATACCTCAGGAGGTACGGGGCGGATTTCTCCGGCTGTTTCGCCACCAGCGACTACTCCGCGTTCGGTGTGGTGAGCGCCTGCCGGGAGTGCGGTTACGGAGTTCCGGAGGAGATCAGCGTCATCGGAGCCGGCAACATTGCCAGCGCGGCCTGCTTTTTCCCGCCGCTCACCACGATCGCGGACGATCTGCCGGGCAGCGTCCGCGCCATCCGCGAGGGCCTTGAGGAGCTGTTCTGCGGCGGACGCTTCGGAATCCGGACCGTACCGGCGGGCCTGATCGAACGCCAATCCGTCCGCAACCTTGCCGAACGGTAAGAGTTGCCGCCGGGGGCGGCGGCGCAGGAAGCTGCGTTGTGATTTGCGAGCCGTTCTGCGGCGAGGTCGCCTGAGTTGGTGAATACGGGGGAGGCAAGATCGGAAGGAGCGGTTTTTCAGGATCCGTGCATTGAGGTTGTCTGTCAGGAGATCGATTGTTCCATCGCCTGATCTTCCGCCAGTTGATTCTGAATATACGCTGTTATTGCGCGTGCATCCGCCCCTGCCGTATTGACATAGTAACCTCGACACTGGAAATGCCGATTCTCATATTGGTACTTCAGGTTTGCAGGACGATCAAAGATCATCAAGGAATCTTTTCCTTTCAAGTATCTCATGAATTGCGGTACACTCAAATTCGGCGGAATATTTATTAACTATCGGACAACGATATTTGGGCGCAGACACAATATGTTATTTGCATTTTCACGTTGTGTGTGATAATTTGCTAATTTTCATTTGAAGCTCCGTTCTCTGGATTGTGATCGATGAATTGCAATTCTATAACACGGAGTTTCTTCTCTTGCCTTGAAGTTGAAGCTGTTCGGTTACATACCGGCACAGCCGGCAGTTTTTTGCGCTTAAGCAATATGAAAAAGCTGCTCCGGTTTGCCGGAGCGTTGCTTTTTACGGTTGCCGGGGAGCTGGGGAGAGCGTCCAGACGGTCAAGCCTGTGAGGCTTTCCGTGGCCGGGGCGGGACGGACGAGTGAGTAAGCGAATGCCGCCGCCAGCATCACCAGATTGCAGATGGGGCCGGCCATATAGATGTGGATGTTCCAGCGCAGCGGTTCCGGCAGCCAGCCGAAGTAGTTCAGGATGTTATAGAAGCTGAAAAGCAGCGCTGCGTACATCCCGAAGAGAATCGCCCGGTTGCCGATCCGCGTCGTGAAAAAGCCGAGCATGAAGGGCATCAGCCCCGCTGAGCAGAGCAGCGCCCCGAGGATGTTGCCGAGGTCGTAAACACTTTCGCGCGGAATCTGCGAGATTCCCCATGCGCCGGCGATCATTACAATCCCGGCGACGCCGGAGGCCAGCTTGGCGTTGACCAGTTCAAAGCGGTCGTTTGCCTTATGGCGGATCAGCCGCAGGCAGTCCACGGTCCAGATGGTTGAAATCGCGTTGATCGAACCGGAAAGCGAACTCATCGCCGCCGCAAGACACGCCGCTATGATTATACCGCCGATGCCCGGCCAGATTCGGGTCAGGATGAAGTGAGGAAACACGTCATCCGGCTTCATCCGGGCGACCGCAGCGGAGGGAAATGCCTGATAGAAAGCGAAAAGGCAGGTCCCCATGAACAGAAAGAGCAGCCAGGTCGGCACGCACATGAATGCGCACACCAGCGTCGCCTTGCGCGCTTCGCGTATCGTCGGGGCGGCGATGTAACGCTGCACCACCGTCTGATTGCAGGAGAACTCGGAGAGGGCGCTGAAAATTCCGATCAGTCCCATCACCACGATAGTACGTTCGTCGAAACTGAATTCCATCGGACCGAGGCTGAATTTGTCGTACTGCATGCCGATGTCGAAAATCTGGGGAAGGCCGCCGGGCATCTGGAACACCACCGCCAGAATGCAGACCAGCGCGCCTCCGAGCAGGATCAGTGTTTGCACCACATCGGTCCAGATCACCGCCTCGATGCCGCCGAATACCGTGTAGAAACAGGTGATCACTCCGAAAAGCAGGATTGCCGTCCCTTCGCCGATGTGGAGCAGTTCTGAGAGCGGCAGCACCACCAGATAGAGGATCAGTGCCAGCCGCAGCAACTGTCCCAGCATGGAGTAAATCGCCGCATAGAGCCGGATGCCGGTGCCGTACCGTCCCTCCAGATATTCGTAAGCCGTGGTGATGCGGCTGCGGCGAAAGAACGGGATGAAGAGCCATACCGCGATCAGCGCCACGACCGGCAGCGCGAGATTCGGCGTGAACCAGCGGTAGTCCAGCACATACGCGGCGGCGGGCAGCGCCAGGAACGTGATCGAACTGATCGCGTTCCCGACCATTGAGATTCCGAGCGCCCAGCCCGGGATCCGGCGCCCGCCGAGGAAATACGCCTCGGTGTTGCTGTTGCGTTTCATGAAGTAGACGCCCATGCCCGCCATCGCGAGCAAATAGAGGACGACTACGCAGAGGTTGGCGATCGTTGCGGTGTTCACTTGCGTTTCCCCTGCATCAGTGTTTGGTCCACTCGCCGACCTTGACCGGCTTGAGCTGGCTGCGGTAGAGATAGTAGACCTTGCCGTCTTCCGCGCCGACGATCAGGTCCTCTTTGCCGTCGCCGTCGAGGTCGGTCGGGAAGAGCGAACTGTTGTGGTTGCCGAAGGCATACCAGTTCCCATCCGGCTTCTTCAGTGCGTACAGGGTGCCGAAGTGCGGCTTCTCATTGGTGCCGGTATTCGGGAAACAGCAGAGCGTGGCGTCGCGGGGCTGCTCCGTTCCCTTCGGCCAGACCTCGCGGTAGGCATTGGCGAGATGGCCCCACAGGATGTCCCATCTGCCGTCTCCGTCCCAGTCGGTGACGGCGAATTTCGCGCGTCCCCAGAGCTGGTTCACGCCGCTGACCGAAAGCGGTTTGCCGGAGCCGTCGGTCAGGCGCACGATTTCGGCGATCTTCGCGGAACCCTTCTTTTCGGGAATCGCGACCGACAAGTAACCGTCGAAGTCGAGGAAGAGCAATACCGGCATATTTTTATTCGCATAGTTGTATTTTGCCGGAACGATCGCCGGACGGCTGCGCATTGCAGTGACGAGCTTTTGACCGCGATAGGTGAAAAATTCGGATTTCACCTGATATGGGTCTGCCGCTGCGTGCCGATAGAGTTTGAGTTCGCCCTTGATATCGTTGGTGATGATGTCGTTGCAGCCGTCGCCGTCCCAGTCGCCGAGTGTCGGCTGCAGATATCCCCACTGCCGTTCGGCGGGGCCCTGGATGGAGCCGGTCAGCCCGGCCCGGTGGCGGACGGGGTTGCCGTTTTCGCGCAAATGCCGCGGAGTGCCGTAGACCAGCGGATCGGCGGTGCCGGGCCAGCAGATCAAATAGCCGGAGGCATCGCCGGTGATCAGATCCGGGTATTCGTCGCCGTCCCAGTCGCCGCGCGCGGGAGTCACCAGCGATTCGGCCTGCAGGCTGCCGCCCTGCTGCAGAACGGCGGCTTCGGTGAAATTGCCGGGGTTCGTGCCCTTATAGATGGTGATCCGGCCGGTGTTGCCTCCGGCGATCAATTCCTCGCACCCGTCGCCGTCGATATCGGCGGCGCGCATGCTGCAGATGATGTAGTTGGTCGGCATTTCCGGAGAGGCCAGCAGCGGGCGGGAGTCATAGGCGCGGATTGTGCCGTTTTCCGTTTTGATGCGGACGCAGTAGAGCTTGTCCACGTCGCAGGCGATCGCGAGGAAGCGTTCGCTGCCGATGTTCAGCACGGCCGGGGCGGAGGGGAACAGCAGGGCCTTCACCTGAAGCGGGGTTTCAGGATGATGGGTGCCGTAGAAAATCTGCTGCGGTTTGCCGAAATTCAGTCCTCCGGGAGCGGCCTGCCCGCGCGCCCAGAAGAAGTAGTGGATGCTCTCGCGTCCGAGCCAGTTGCCGGTGATATCGTAACCGCGCCCGGGGCCGGAGTTCCGGTAGCTGCGCCCATCCCAGATGGGGGTGCGGTCGGGAATGCTGTTCAGGAAGGCGTCGTGCGGCTGGGTGCTGAATACCAGGTCGGGAATGCCGTCGCCGTCGAGGTCGCCGATATCCCAGATGGCGGCGGAGCGGTTGCCGATTTCACCCGGATAGAATTTCCCGCCGACCGTTACCGGCGTTGCGGCGTTGAAAACCGGCGCTCCCGGTTTGCCGCTGTTGCGGTAATAGATCAACTGGCCGCCGAGCGGCGTATTCGCGCCGTAGGCGATCAGGTCGAACAGGCCGTCTTTTCGGAGGATGGTTTTAAACTCGCGTCCGCTGAGGGCGATATCCTCGCCGGAGTCGAAGACCGGGCTGCCGTTTTCGGTGCGGTTCAAATTGCGGTGGAGTTTGAGCTGATGCCCGAAGAAATAATGCCCGGTCGGGTCGCTCTGGCCGGAGAGCAGCAGGTCGCGCGTTCCGGGGCCATTCCACGGCACGACTTCGGCAGTCTGCGTGATCGGGCCGGTGATCGGTTCGACGGCGTCGTCGGCGATTTTGAGCTGCGCATAGGCGGGGAGCGCCTTTTCATGCTTCCACGGGATTTGCGAACCGCCCCAGTTCTTACAGAAATCGGCGAACATCTCCTCGCGGTTCAGTGCCTTTTCGACCAGCCGGACCCGGGCGGTCTCCCCGTCGAGGCGGCGCAGCGGCGCCATGCCGCGCCCCGCGATCAGCCGGGTGAAGGGTTTCGCCTGCGCCGGACAGCGGTTGGAGGCGGTTTCGATGCCGTCTACAAAGAGGGACATCCGGCTGCCGTTCCAGACGACTCCCAGTTCAAACCAGTGTTTGAGCGGCAGTCGGAGACGGCCGTCTGCGGCTTTTCCCTGCCGGATATCGCCGTGGGCGTAAAGTTCGGCGTAGCTGCCGCGGATGCGCAGTTCCAGCGCGCTCCTGCCGTCGGCGGAATAGAGTGAGGCTACGCCGCCCGGGCTGGTTGCGGTGAATGCCTCTGCCGGGTAAGCATTCAGCCGCAGCCGGATGAGCAGCGTGAACGGGCCGGAAAGCGGCTTTTCAAGTTGGATGAGCCGCTCCTTGCCGCCGGTGCGGCACTCCAGCACCGTATTCTCTTTTTCAAAGTTGAGGTCTACCGCGCCGGAGAGCGGCAGGCTGCCGAACAGGGCGAGCGCCGGGATCAGGCGGAAAAATCCGATTGTCATTCTTTAGTCTCCTATCTCTTTCAGGCCGAAGTTCCTGCGGGTTCCCGCATTGTAAATCGCCGGATCCGGGACGCCGGTCACGTGCAGGTCGCAGTAGAGAATGTTGGGGCCCCGGTTGCGGTAGTGTCGGCGTCCGGCGCGCCCCATCGGATAGTTGGTGCCGTCCGTCGCCACCCAGCCGGTTACGGAAAAGCCGCAGCCGTTCAGGTTCTTAGCCGCTACCTGATCGGCGACCAGCAGCACTTCGCTCGGGTTGGTCAATTGTTTAAAGGGAACCGTATGGGTGCCGATCTGCAGTCTCCCTGCGGAGGTGATGTCGCCGACCAGACTCCGGTTGATGCCGTAGTCGAAGGTATAGGACATATCTCCCCACGGCACCAGCACCGTTTTTTCCACACAATGGTCCGTGACCGAGGGGCAGTACCACAGTTTGCTGTGCTTGATGCCGGCGCCGCCGGCGATCAGCATCCGATACCAGTTGTGCAGTGGCGAAGGACCAGTGGAAGGGGTCGGATAACCGGCATAGGCGTCGATATACTGCGCCTGTGCCAGCCCGATCTGCTTGAGGTTGTTGATGCAGCTGGACGTTTTGGCCGTCTCGCGCGCCTGGTTCAGCGCAGGCAGCAGCATTCCGGCCAGAATTGCTATGATAGCTACCACGATAAGCAGCTCGATAAGAGTGAAACGACATGTTTTCATATTGCGGTTTCTCCTAGTAATTGGGGGTGATTGCTACGGGCGAACGCCTGTACTCCGGCGTGAAAGGCGCGCAACTGGACCATCTGATCCCGGTCTAATTCTTCGCAGGCGACGCGGCAGAAGCTGCTCAGCGGCACACCGCATTCGCGCAGAAACAGTTTGGCCGAACGCGGATATTTGAATTCGACGTGACGCTGGACCAGATTGAAAAATTGCTGCAGTTCCCGCGCGCGCTCCGGGTCGTCCCGGAAACAGCGGCACAATTCCGCGAGCAGTCCCGGATAGAAATTGGCCGAAGTGCCGCTGTATCCCGCCGCGCCGAGCTTCAGCGACTCGAGGCAGGTCGTCAGGTTCGCATTGTAAAGCCTGAGGCTGGTTCCGGCGCAGGCGCGGAGCTTCCCGGCAATCGCGGCCGGGTCGCAGCAGGTGTCCTTCAGGAACGCGAGACGCTCCCCGGCAAGATGTGCCATGCGCCCGAGCAGCTGCGGAGGAATGAGCCGATGATACGGAAGCGGACACTCGTAGATGCCGAGCCGGATCTCCGCCGTCTGCGCCAGCAGGGTTTCGAACGCCGCGAACAGCGCCTCGTCCCCCGCTTCCTGCGGGACCAGGAGGCAGACCGGAATTACCACGGCATCCATGCCGAGCGCGGCCATGTCGAAGACAGACTGGAGCTTTTCCGCCTCGGTATTGCCGAGATATCCGCAGGCGACGACCGGAACGCGGCCGCTGCTTACGGCAACAGCTTCCCGGGCGAGTTCGAGCCGTTCGGACGGCGTCAGCTGGTACAGTTCGCTGCTGAGACAGACGGCGAACAATCCGGCGACCCCTTCGGCGATATAGTATTCAAGCAGCTTCCGGTAGGCCGGGAAATCGATTTTCCCGTCCGGCCGGAACGGAGTAAGCACGACCGGCCAGACTCCGGCGGCATGGTTGATGGGCGAAATCATCTTTCAGGTTCCTTTCGATTGCGTTCGATACGTTAATTATAGTGAATCCGGCCGTGAAAAGCAATACGGAAGTGTTTGCAAAAAAAATAAAAGTTTTTGCATTTTTTATAAGGATATCCGGCTTGAATCCGAAAATGAAGAAAAAAAGGAATATAATTTGCAAAATAACTTGAATTTATGCAATTGCCGGATAGGGTAAAAGCGGAGGCGGAACCATATGATGACGCAGACGGAACGGCTGATCGGTGAAATCAGGGAGAAATGCCGGGCGATCGCCGAACCGCTCCGGTATCTGAAGGGAGTCGGCGGAACGCTGCCGGATCTGCCCGGCGACATCGTCCTGCTGCAGCGGAATCGCGATTATCCGATCAACCGGACGCCGCAGCCGATGCAGCTGCTGCACCGCTGTTACGTGCTGACCGTCAGCCTGCAGGAGGAGGGGCTGGTCTGCGCGGCAGAGCATACCTGCCGTATTCCGGAGGGAGGCGCAACTCTGGTCTACCCGTTTCAGGGGCATCATTATGTGGTCGAGCAGGAAAATTTTTTCTGGCTGGTGGCGACTTTCCACATGGAGAACGCGTTCCTGCCGGATCTCATGCTGCGCAGCTTTGAACTTTCTCCGTTCGCCTGGCGGCTGACGGCCCGCATGGTGGAGCTCTATCTCGAACTGCTGGCCGGTTCGGCGGAACGGGTGCGCGAAGGATTGCTCCAGACGACGCTCTATGCGCTTTTGCTTGAGCTGCGGCTGGGCCGCTGCGGGGAGGAGGGGCGGCCCGGCGGTGCGTTGCCTCCGCGACAGCACCGGATTGAGCTCTTCGAACGGATGAGCCGCCGCATCTCCGGCGGAATTACCGATCCCGCGCTTTCGGTTGCCGCATTGTCGGACGAGTTCGGCATTTCGATTCCGTCGATGTATCTCCTGTTTCACTCGCTGGTCGGCTGCAATCCCGGCGAATATATCCGGACGCTCCGGATCAAGCGGGCGATCAAACTCCTGAATGCGAACAATATGCTGATTGCGGAGGTCGCCGGGGAGTCCGGTTTCACCTCGCAGGCGGTTTTCAGCCGCTGCTTCCGCAAGGTGGTCGGCTGCTCTCCGAGCGAGTATCTGCGGAAACTTCGCGACTGACCGGCACCGCCCGCGATGCGGCCGGTCCGCGCGTTGCGTCTTTTGCGATGATGCGGAATTGACAATTTCCGCAACCGTGATATATTGACGGCAGGGGAAAGCGGGAGAACGTCATTCATCCGGAGGGAGATAAAGAGGAGGAGTAATCATGAACTGTTTTCAACTGATCGACTGTAATTCCGGCGAGGTCTGCGAAGTCGGCGCGAACGCCGTCGCTCCGTCGCTCCGGGAGTTTCTGTATCCGGCCGTACGGGAGGGGACCGGGCTGTACAAAGGGCTCTTTTACCGGATCGCCTGTTTCGACGGCCGGCAGGGGGCCTGCTTTCAGGTTCTCTGGCACGGGGAGGACGGCGAGGAGCTGCTCGACTGCTTCGTCGGCTGGGCGCCCGGGCAGGAGATGGTGCGGGACAAGCTGCGCGAATGCTGTCTCGTGCGCGCGCTCGGCATCGACTGGGAGGCGCTTGAACCGGACGACCGGTTCGCCGCCGTGCTGCGCTACGAGTGCGATCCGGCGGCTGCGGCGGTGAGGGACAGCGAATTCCCGGAGTGGAAGCGCCATCTCGAGAATCTCGTCCTCGCGCTGTCGGCCATCCTGATCGACACCCGCGGGCTGGAACATGCCGGCTGAACCGCCGGAGGCAGGGAGTTTTTTTTGCGGAAAATATCGCGCCGTGCGGTTTTTCCGCTTGTTTTTCGCCCGATTTCCGGTATAATATCCGACGGCGCCTGGTCACTTGAAACGATGGGAGGTTGGCGATGATTGCCGGATTGATTGTTCTTGCTGCTGCGGTTGTTCTGGTTCTGATTGTGATCGGCATGTACAACGGACTGGTGCGGGCGAAAAAACAGGTCGAAAACGCCTGGTCGCAGATCGACGTGCAGCTCAAGCGCCGGTACGACCTCATCCCGAATCTGGTCGAAACGGTCAAGGGGTACGCCGGTCACGAATCCGCGGTGCTTGAGAATGTGACGCGGGCGCGTTCGAATGCGATGTCCGCAAGCTCTTCCGACACCGGCGCGAAGATCTCGGCCGAAACCGAACTCTCCGGCGCGATCAGGAGCCTGATGATTCAGGTGGAGGCCTATCCGCAGCTCAAGGCGAACGAAAATTTCCTGCAGCTTCAGGAGGAGCTGACCGCCACGGAAAACAAGATTTCGTTCGCGCGTCAGCACTACAACGATACGGCGACGAACTTCAATACCGCGATCGCGGTGTTTCCGGCCAGCGTCATCGCCGGCATGTTCCATTTCCGCGACGCGGAGCTCTGGCAGATCACCGATGCGTCCGAGCGTGAAGCCCCGAAGGTCAAATTCTGACGATGCGGCCCCGGCAGACGTTTCAGCAGCTGATTGCGGCGAACAAGCGCAACAGCGTGTTCCTGATTGCCGGCATGTTCGCGTTCCTGCTGCTGCTCGGCGCTGTTTTCGGCGGCGCCTGCGGAGGTTTCGAGTGGGGATTGCTGATCGCGGCGGTGACGGCGGTTATCGTGTTCCTGGCCGCCTGGTTCGGCGGATCGGGGACGCTGCTGGCCGTCAGCGGCGCGCGCCGTCTGGAGAAGGCGGATGATCCGCAGCTCTTCAATGTGGTCGAGGAGATGTCCATCGCGGCCGGAATCCCGATGCCGAAAATCTACGTCATCGATTCCGCCGCGCCGAATGCGTTTGCTACCGGGATCGACCCCGCCCATGCGGCCGTGGCGATCACCGAAGGGCTGCGGGAAAAGCTGACCCGGGAAGAGCTGCAGGGGGTCATGGCCCACGAGATCGGCCACATCCGCAACTTCGACATCCGTTATACGATGCTGATGGCGGTGCTGGCCGGTGCGATCGTGATGCTGGCCGATGCGTTTCTGCGTGTTTCGTTCCGTTCCGGCGGGGGCAGGCGGCGCGGCGGCAAAGGAGACGGCGCCGCGCAGCTCGTTCTGCTGCTGGCCGGTGTGGTGCTGGCGTTGCTTGCGCCTCTCGTCACCATGCTGATCCAGATGGCGATGAGCCGCCAGCGCGAGTATCTGGCGGACGCATCGGCCGTGGAATTCACCCGCAACCCGAGCGGACTTGCGCGGGCGCTTTCCAAGATTTCCGGCGACCGGACGCCGTATGAGGCGAGCCGGGCGACGGCGCCGCTCTATATCGTGAATCCGAAAGTCGAACTGCGCAGCGGCGCGGACGGCTGGTTCTCCACCCATCCGCCGATCCGGGAGCGAATCCGGCGGCTGTTCGAGCTGGCCGGCGGCGGAGCGGAGAACGGCGCGCGGAACTGAGTTTCATGCTGTTTCACTTTCAGGCATGGAGCCGTCTTTGCCCTTCCGGTTTGCTTTGCGCCTTGCGGCCTTGCACGATTCCTCGTGCTTCCTGCGCGACAAGGCAAAAATCAAATCAGGAATGTCTGCGCCTCTTTTCTGTTCCTGAACCCGCAGGGACGTCAAGGCTTTGTTAAGAACTCTCCGGATTTCGATTTTGTATAAAAACCGTTTTTTCATTGTTTCCCCTCTTGACATCGGCTTGGTTTTCCGGTATAATTATAAGCGAACCGGATAAGCAGCTAAGCAGCTTGCCGGCGACAGGAGAATACAGAATGGAAAACTGCTCGAAATCGGAATTGCTCGAACAGCATCTGCTGCGCGAGGTCCTGCCGCGCTTCCGGCCCGGTGAACGGATTCCGTCCGAACAGGAGATGGCCGACCGGCTCAACACGTCGCGCACGACCATGCATAAGGTCTACTTCAATCTGATGTCGCGCGGGCTCATCTATCGGCGCAACGGGGTCGGCACTTTTGTGGCCGAGCCGCCCGCGCCGCCGAAACCGGCGGTTCCGGCGCGCATGATCACGGCGGTCATGCCGTCTTTGCACCTGCTGAACGCGAAGGAGACTCCGAACTGGTTCAACCACCAGTATACGCTCGAATATTTCGCGGATGCGGCGCGGGAGGATAATTTTATCCTGAACGTTGTTTTCCTCGACCATGACCGCCATTCGCCGGATGAGGCCGAGAAGCTGCTGAATCGCGCCGACGTTCCGGCTTTTCTGTTTTCGTCGCTGGTGCCGGAGCACGCGCCGATCATCGAACGGCTGACCGCGGCCGGGAAAACCTGCGTCGGACGCTATTTCGGAAGGGCCGATTTCTGCCACAGCGTCTGGTTCGACATGGAAAATGCGTTTCTGCTGGCGGTGAAGCACCTGGCCGGAACCGGCCGGAAGCGGATCGCGCTGCTGGACTCCTGGTCGCCGGAGCTGCCGCAGATACCGCATTACGGCTACCCGATCATGCGGTATCGGATGTTCCGGCGGGCGCTGGAACAGGCGGGGCTCCCGTTCATCGCCGGGCTTTACCGCTTTTGTCCGCCGAGCATGTCCGACGGCGAGTGGGCGGCGCGGCGGATGCTGGAGGAGGGGCTGCGTTTCGATGCGATTCTCTGCGGCACCGACCAGCGTGCGTTCGGCGTGCTCGGCGCGCTGAGAAAAGCGGGCGTTCGGGTTCCGGACGACGTCGCCGTGATCGGGCTCAACAATGAGGCGCAGTGCGCCGAGTGCGATCCGCCGCTCGCTTCGATCGAGGTGTCGTACCGGGCGATCGCGCGGGAGCTGTATGTGCTTCTGCGCGAACTGCTGGCATCACCGCTTCCTCCGGGCGAATTCACCGGCCGCGCATGCCCGGGCCGCTTCATCTGGCGGGAGTCGGCGGGAGGAGGTGCGCCCGCCTGAAAAAAAGAGGCCGGACAGTGCTGCAACACCGCCCGGCCCCAAGTTTGAGTATCCCGCGTCAACGGAACGCCAAACCGTATTAACATACATCGGTTCGGCGTTGCAATCAAATCCGAAAGAGAGGAATTGCGAGAAAATGGAAAGAAAACGCCGAACATTCACCCTGATCGAACTGCTGGTCGTCATTGCGATCATAGCGATCCTGGCCTCGATGCTGCTGCCGGCGCTGCAGCAGGCGCGGGAGCGCGCCAAGTCGATCTCGTGCATCAATAACCTGAAGCAGCTTCACACCGCGACGGCGATGTATGCCGGTGATTACGGCTACTATCCGGCCGCTTGGTCCGGGAATTCGCCCGAAAAGAACTGGAAGACCGATATCGTCGGTTATCTGGCCGGGAAGCGGACCGACGCGAATTCGGCCGGAATCTACGGCAGTTTGAAAGTGCTTCAGTGTCCGTCGGCGATCGGTGCGCGTCCGTCGTGGTCGTACGGCATGAACTATCGTACCTACGCGGCGTCGGGCGGCGTCGGCAAACCGGTCCGCCGCGACGTCTGGGGGAGGGGAAAGCATAAGCCGCTGATTCTCGATATCGACATGAGCGGGCATTACATCAGCCCTTATGCGGCGACGCCGTGGTTCGCACCGCGCCACTTCGGATATTTCAATGTCGTCTGCGTCGACGGCAGCGCGCGGCCGGAGAAGGATATGGCCGCGAACAGCAAAACTCTCGACTGGTCGGCGAACTGAAGGAGCGGAAAATGAAACATCTCACCATTTTGACGGGAGTCATCATGCTGATTGCAGCTGTATCGAACGGAACGGCCGGAGAACTCCCGGCGCTCGACGGCAAACCGAAGCCGGGCATCTATGCGCTGACCAACACCTGCAACTGGGTGCAGAAGGACGGGAAACGGATCAACCTCTTCGAAACTCCGGTTGACGGCGTTACGAATTACGTGACCTGGCGTATGGTCCGGCCGGCGGAGGAGAGCGTGCGTTATCCCGGGCTCGACCGGATGATGCGGGAAGCCGTCGACAGCGGCAAGTTCCTCTCCTACGGGATTCTGGCTGGAATCCACACGCCGGACTGGGTCTATGAAAAGGCCGGCATTCCGCGCGTGGTTTACGATACCGTGCAGAATCGCGGCGGCTACCTGCCGTGGCTCGAAACCGGCGGCCGCCGCGTGCTGAACACTCCGTTCCTCGAGGTATGGGAGCAGACGGTCAAGGAGTTTTCGGAACGGCTCCATGCCGACCCGAACCGCGACCGGATCAACTATGTTCCGGTGACCGGTTTCCCGTTCGGCAACGGCTTGGAACTCTATATCCCGCTCGGCAAAAAGGATTTCGATGCTCTGAAATATGACCGGCTTTCCCAGAAGCTTTATATTGAGTTCTGCTGCCGCGTCATCGATATTTTCCTGCGCCATTTTCCGGATATGCCGCTCGGGATCGCCTATACCGACTGGTTCGGCGCCGATGCGGAGGGCAACCGCCGCGACCTGACCGAGAGCACGGCGATTCTCGGTTATGCCGTCGCGCAGGCGAAAAAAAACGGAGCCGTCGTCGTCCCGATGGGGCTCTGGCTCGGCTGGGACGGCATCTGCAACAACCCGGACCACCCGATGATGCGCCTGTTCGCAAAGAGCGCGCGTACGGCCGGTTTCGGCGCCTGGGAGGGGCAGATGGGCAGTTGCGAACGCAAATGCCTGCCGCTCGCCGAACAGATCGAACTGGCTCGCCGGAACCGGGTCGAATGGGTCCAGTTCTGGCATCACGACTGCATCTGCGCCGAATGCGTGAAAACGCTCGGCGCGTACCGGAAGGCGGTGGCGCGATGAACCTCCTGTTTCTCGGCAGCGCGGCGTCGGAGGCGATTCCGGCGCTCTGGTGCGAGTGCCCGAACTGCCGGAAGGCGGCGGCGCTCGGCGGCAGGAACCTGCGGCGCCGGACCTCGTATCTGGCAGGCGGAAGCACCCTCGTCGATTTCGGTCCCGACGCGAACTGGCAGATGAAGGAATTCGGGATCGACCCCGCGAAGATCGAACGGCTGCTGGTGACCCATTCGCATGTCGATCATTTCAATCCGGTCGAACTGCTGTGGCGCAGCGAAAATTTCAGCGTTACCGGCAGGCGGCTCGGTTTTCTGGCGAATGCCGCCGTGATCGCCGAACTCGATGCGCGGGTGCGGGAGTGCTCGATGGGGCGTTCGCTCGACGCCCTGCGGCTCGATGTGCGGGAGCTCAGGCCCGGCGTTCCGGTGCGGGACGGGGAGCTGGAGATCCTGCCGGTCCGCGCCTCCCATGCGCCGAAGGAGTGCGCGCTGAACTTCCTCCTTTCCGGGCGCGATGAGTCGCGCATTCTCATCGCGAACGACACCGGCTGGTGGCCGGAAGAGTCGTGGGAGCTGCTGCGCGGCCGGCGGCTCGACGTCGCCGTCATCGAAATCAGCATGGGAATCCGCATGCCGTACGCAGAGGAGCGCGGGTTTCATCTCGGCGCGAAGGCCGCGATCGCTTTCCGCGACCGGCTGGCGGAACTCGGCGCGGTGACCGCTTCCACGCAGGTCGCCGTGACCCATATCAGCCACCATGTCGGAGCGACCCATGAGGAGCTCGAGGCGTATTTCAGGCCATACGGCATGCTGGTCGGTTATGACGGCATGCTTCTCGGGAGGGCGTGAAAATGATGATGCCTTATCATGCCGCGCCGCTTCCGGAGCGGGAGCGGCCGGTTGTGCGGGAAGCCGCCGCGGAGCTGCGCCCGGCCGATTCCTGCTTCGCTTTTTCCCGCGGAGATTTCGGTTTCACCGCATATGAACTTTCCGGGAGCGGGCGTTATCTGCTGCGGGTCGATCTCTGCGGATCGGCGTCGGCGCTGATCGCGTTCTCCCAGTATCTGTACGATCATCCGGAGCGGAGCCGTGCGGCGCTCGTCGTGATCGGCGGCTGCCCGCTCACGGAAGAGACGGTGAACGGTTTCATCGAGCTGCTGCCGGATTTTCCGCTGCTGCTGCCGGGCGGAGTTCCGGACAAGCTTCGCGATTACGCCGTCTCGCGCGCCGCGCTGAAAGGCGTGACCCTGTTCGTCGCGGAAACCGGGGCAATTCCGCCCGGGGAAAGAAAAACGGAAAAAAATCGGAAAACCGGTTGATCTTTTCCGACAAGCGCATATCTTAAATGAAGAGCCGATTTCAATCCTTTGAAATTGGCTCGAACATTAATTTGTGAAATACGTGACCGGGGAGGGGCTTCCGAGAGCTGAAACGTACCATGTCTACCAAAGACACGCATAAGTTCAAAGAACTGTACCGCTTCGTAAAACCGTATCAGACGATGCTCACCGTGGCCGCCGTGTTTCACGTGGTCTGCACGTGTCTCGGGCTGCTGATGCCGCTGGTGCTGAAGATCATCATCGACAAGGCGCTCGGCGGGTCGGACCTGAGTCTGCTCTATGTGCTGCTGGCCGGCGTGATCCTGCTCTACTGGGTCCGGGCGTTCTTCTTCTACACCTGCAACTACCTGACTTATTACCCGATCCACCGCATGCTGCTTGATTTGCGCGTGAAGCTCTTCAAGCACCTGCAGAGCCTGTCGCTGCGTTTTTACCAGGAGTACCGGACCGGCAAGCTGATTTCGAATATCCTGACTGACGTGGCCGCGCTGCAGTCGATGATTTCGACCGTGATCGTCGGCATCGCGTCGAACTTGTTCTCGCTGCTGTTCGTCGGCGTCATGCTCGTGGTGCTGAGCCCGACGCTGTCGCTGATCTGTCTGGTGGTGCTGCCGGTGGTCTATCTGGTGTTCTCGCGTTTCCGGAAGATCCTGCGGGAGCGTTCGATGATGCTGCGCGAGCATATGTCCGAGGTCTCCGCCAACCTCGCCGAAGTCATCAACGGCATCAAGGTCGTGAAGTCGTTCGGCAAGGAGCGTTCCGAGAACCGCAGCTTCATGGAGCGGCTCAAGCCGACCTTCGACATGTCGCTGAAGCTTTCGATGCGCGGTTTCATGCTGAATATCGTCATGGACCAGATTTCGATCTACACGTCGGTGGCCGTGCTCGGCTTCGGCGGCTACCTCGTGTCGCAGGGGAGGATGACGCTCGGCGAGCTCGTCGCGTTCTACACTTATATGCAGATGTTCTTCGGCCCGGTGGTCCAGCTGACCGGTTTTGCGCCGGCGATCAGCGAAGGCGCGGTCAGCGCCGAACGGCTGCTGACCCTCATGGCCTATGTTCCCGAGATCAAGGAGCGCGAGCACGCGATTCACATGTACCACGCGAAGGGGCATGTCCGCTTCGAGAACGTCTCGTTCGGCTACGCTCCGAACCGGATGGTGCTTCAGGAGTTCGATCTCGATGTCGAGCCCGGGCTCAAGGTCGCGCTGGTCGGGCCGTCCGGCTCCGGGAAGTCCACCATCGCGAGTCTGCTCATGCGCTTTTTCGATGTGACGAACGGGCGGATTCTGCTCGACGGCGAGGATATCCGCGACCTGTCGCTCGATTCGCTGCGCCGCAATGTCGGCATCGTGCTGCAGGAGTCGTTCCTGTTCTCCGGCACGATCGAGGAAAATATCCGCTACGGCAAGCAGGAGACGAGCTTTGAGGAGGTCGTCGAAGCCGCTAAAATGGCCAATGCATACGAGTTCATCCGCGAGCTGCCGCTCGGCTTCAGGACCGAGGTCGGGGAAAACGGCGTTTCGCTTTCCGGCGGGCAGAAGCAGCGGATCGCCATCGCGCGCACTGTGCTGCACAACCCGTCGGTGCTGATTCTCGACGAGGCGACGAGCGCGCTCGATACGATCTCGGAAGCGGTCGTGCAGCAGGCGCTCGACAAGCTCATGGCGAACCGGACCACGATCATCATCGCGCACCGGCTCTCGACCGTGCGCAACGCGGACCGCATCGTCGTCCTGAAGGACGGCCGCATCGCCCAGAGCGGCCGCCACGAGGAGCTGCTCTGCCAGGATGGGCCGTACCGCCGGCTCTACGCCATGCAGCTCAAGGAGCAGAAGGAGCAGGATTCACCCAACTATGCGGCGGGGCGTTTCGGCCTCGAGGATCCGGAGGAGTAGAAAATGGCGCACAAGACGGCGGGATTGCGGGGAAAGCTCCGGCTGCTGACCATCATCGGTTTTTCGCTGGTGCTGCTGGTCTGCGGCGGCATCGTCGCGTTGTTTCTGTTCGATATCGAAGACGTGATTTACGCGCGCGGCAAGATCGCTTCGGAGATCGCCTATGACATCATCGGCCATATGGACGGCCGGGTCATCAGGCTGAATTTCGAGGAAGGAGACGATGTGGAGGCCGGTGAAGTCATCGCGCAGCTCGACACGATCCTGTACGACGAGCAGCGGGTCCGCATCGAGGCCGAGCTCCGGGAATACGAGGCCGAGCTCGAGGTGAAGAAGGCCGAACTCGAAGCGCTCAGGACCAATCCGCTGCCGAAGGAACTCTGGTATGCGGAGACGAACCTGAAGGAGAGCGAGGACAAGGCGAAGCGGACGCAGGCGAGGCTGAACCGTTCGCTGCAGCTGTCGAGCAGCAACGCGATTTCGAAGCGCGAATTCGAGGATGCCGAGATCGAAAACATCAAAGTGCAGGGGGAGCTGGCCCGCGCCCGGGAGAATCTGGCGAAGGTCAAGAGCGGGATCGGCGAACGCAACATTGAAAAGGCCGAACGCGACATCGACCTCGTGCGCGCCAAGATCGAGGGGCGCAAGGAGGAGCTGAAGCTGGTCGAACGCCGGATTCGGGAGTGCCGGATCGTTGCGCCGAACGACGGCCGGCTGGTCAGCATTCCGTGCAAATACACGCGGTATGTCCAGAAGGGCGACGTTGCCGTGAAAATGTCCTCCGGCGAAACGGTCAAGGGGCTTGCCTACGTCGACGAGAACGTCGTGCGCAAGGTGCGCCGCAACCAGAACGTCCGGATTTCGAGCGGCGTTTTCAACCGCCTCGAGTACGGTTCGTTCTACGGCAAGGTGGACCGCATCTACGATACGCCGGTTCAGGACCCCGCCACGAATGCGACGCGCTATCCGGTCGAGATCACGATCGACGCGCAGGGCCGCCCGCTCCGGCTCGGTTCGAGCGCTGAATTTGCAATCGTGACCGGCCGCGAGCCGGTCATCTACACGATCCTGAACCTGACCAAAGATCATGACGACTATCTCGAGCCGGAGCCGGAGGCGCGGCCCGAAGGAGCCCGGGCCGTCCGCTGAAAGCCGATGCCGGAAAAGTCCCGCTGCGCGTGCCGTTTTTCCGGTGCGCGCTTTTTTATGCTGACCGTGCGCTTACCTGATCCTGACCTTCTTCTAACCGGCCGGTTCTTTCGTTTTTGCAATTCCGCGGTATGTTATCGGCAGGACCGCGGCGGGATTCAGTAAAATGGCACGCGGTTGTGTATATTATGCTTTCTATTGTACATTTTATGCCGGTTTTTATGTGGAAGTGTCGAAGGTGCGATGAAATGTAACTTGTTGGCGGATAATGTCGTATGTTGCTTTTCTTTATCTTGGCACGCCGATTGCTGTTAGGATTGTCAGAAAGCCACAACTCCAAAGGAAGGGAGCTCTATCATGATGACGACGATTATGGAAACGCTGCGTTCGGATAAGGTACGGGGGAATGTCGGGCACTTGCTGCATCTGCCGGCAGGCCGGGAATCCTCGGTGCTGGCTGAGCAGGAGAATTTTCGTTTGAAACTGGCCGAAAGCCCGGCCGAGGTCGAGGCGGCGCTGCGCCTCCGCTACCGGGTGTTCAAGGAGGAGCAGGGACGGCTGGCGAACTGCTGCGGGGGAATCGACCGCGACCGGTTCGACCGTTACTGCCGCCATCTGCTCGTGATCGACAAGGCGACGGAAAACGTGGTCGGCACCTACCGCGTGCTTTCCGGGGGCGGGGCGGCGTCGGCCGGAAACTTCTATTCGGAGGAAGAGTTTTCGATTCGGGGGCTTCAGGCGATCCGGCACGAGGTCTGCGAGGTCGGCCGTTCCTGCGTGGCGCCGGAGTTCCGCAGCGGGGCGGTGGTCGGTTTGCTCTGGAGCGGACTTGCCGCGCTGCGCCGCCGCCCGAAACCGTCGCGCTCTCTGCTGGTGCGGTATGCGCGGCGGAGACGGCCGGGAAGCAGCTGCGCGTTTCATTACCTGTTCGGCTGCGTGAGTCTTGAGGAGACTGACCAGGCGGCGGCGATGGCGCTTTACGAGTATTTCCGGCGGAACGGATTGCTGAGCGACCGATTGCAGGCGAAGCCGCGGGCCGGTTTCGAGCTCGACCCGGTTTCGGCGGAGGAGGTCGAACGACGGCTTGAAGAGACCGGCGGCGGAATAATCCGGACGCTGCCGCCGCTTTTCAAGGGGTACGTCAAGCTCGGAGCGAAGATCTGCGGCGCGCCGGCTTATGACCGGGAGTTCGGAACGATCGATTTTCTGATCCTGCTCGATATGCGTGATATACCGGAACGCTACGCGCGCCATTTCATGGCGTAACGCGGCTGTCCAGGCGTCAGGGCTGCCCTGCCGCTCTTCGGGGAGGGGGCGCGCAGGGCTGGGCCGGATGCTGCGCTGACGCGCCTTCAAAGCCCCCATTGCGAAACAAATTTCTGACGGATTCAACGGACTTGACGGATTTAACGGACGAATCGTTATTTTGGTCCTGTTTTACTGAATTTTGTCTGTTTTGTCCGTTGCCGCCTCATCACGCTATTCTTCAGCTTCCCGGTTCCGATGTTCTAACCTGATTGTCATTTTGCCTGAATCCGGCTTTAACAATTGCGGGATATGTTATACGGCATACGGGAAAGAAGATGGTATGTTAATACCATCGGAATATTAACAATTCCTCTCTCGAAGGTGTGAGTACGGCGGAGCCGCACGGAACACCGGAGACGAGCACGACACGCAGTGTCGGGCATGGTCTTTTGAGACGAGCACGACACGCAGTGTCGGGCATGGTCTTTT
>ENA-UERG01000698-UERG01000698.1-human-gut-metagenome-genome-assembly--contig:-NODE-698-length-31478-cov-29.309290_pt1 | contig 31478 bp, 24 predicted proteins | sample MGYA00242954_ERZ507954 | MGnify/ENA primary metagenome ERZ507954 (study PRJEB26167, sample SAMN06115478) | human gut metagenome | host: Homo sapiens | place: China:Sichuan | collected 2015-01-21... | reverse complement strand
TGATAAAATTCTTGGGTTTGCCAACTTTTTATTATCTTTGCTAGCAATTAACAAATTATTGACGTAGCAATAGTCCGGAAAGCTAGAAACTACATAATAACAGTACTAAGATGAAAAGGTGTAACTTCTTGACGTACAAAGCTTTAGGGGGGGGGTAATTTTGCTCAGGCAAAGTTAGTCCAATATCATCATGTTCTTATCCGCAGGCGAATATTATCTTATTTTTATATGATAATAGTCGCTTTTTTTATGCTTTCTTCCACCGCCTGTTCTAGCGACGAAGAAACAGAAAAATCAGAGGTTTTTCATTACAAAACCACATTTTTAGCCCACGAATGGCAGATTTCAGCCCTTTATCAGCGCGTTGGAAGTATCTTTATCGACGTAAAAGAGGCTCCTTTGTTCTGCAGTTTCACCTCAGATGCTATTTCTTTCTCCGAAACGACGGAAGTGAACCACTTCGACGAAGGCGGTAAAATAACCCAAACTACCACCGAAATCATCCCTTGCGGTCACTACACCTATTTAATAAAGGAGAACAAAATACAGATAGATAATCAGATATTCACCATTACGGACAACAACGGGACCCTCGTTCTGCAGAATGAGGACTGGAAGCTTGTGCTCGTAGAAAAATAAACATATTATGGCTAAGAAACAAGATACAATCAGCATAGGTTTTGAAGAGAAAATATGGAAGGCTGCCGACATTTTGCGAGGCAGTCTCGATGCATCACAGTACAAGGGCGTGGTGCTCGGACTCATCTTCCTGAAATACATCAGCGACCGCTTCGACCAGAAGTTCCAGGAGCTGCAGGGCGACGAATACGCCGACCCGGAAGATAAGGACGAATACACTGCCGAGAACATCTTCTACGTGCCTGCTGAAGCCCGATGGAGCAAGATTAGTGCTGCTGCCCACACCCCGGAAATAGGCGTGATAATAGATGAAGCACTTACTGCCATTGAGCGTGAAAACGAAAGACTGAAGGGTATTCTGCCTAAGAATTTCGCCCGTCCGGAGCTGGACAAGCGCCGTCTGGGCGATGTGGTAGATCTCTTTACCAATATTGAAATGCACGATGCTGGCGATGAGAAAGACCTGCTGGGCAGAACCTACGAATACTGTCTGCAGCAGTTTGCCAGCCTGGAGGGCAAGAATGGTGGCGAGTTCTATACGCCTTCCTGCATTGTCCGCACGCTGGTAGAGATTCTGGAGCCTTACGAGGGCAGAGTCTATGACCCTTGCTGCGGAAGCGGCGGTATGTTTGTACAGAGCGCCAAGTTTATAGAGCGCCACAAGGGTAACCTGCGCAAAATCAGTATCTACGGTCAGGAGGCAAACCCTGATACGTGGAAGATGGCGCACATGAACCTTGCCATCCGTGGCTTGGATGCGAATCTGGGCAATGTCTTTGCCGACACATTCTATGATGACCAGCACCCTACGCTGAAGGCAGATTACATTCTTGCCAATCCTCCTTTCAATCTCAGCGACTGGGGACAGAGTGCGCTTCAGGAAGATGTGCGCTGGCAGTATGGTTTACCACCAGCTGGCAACGCCAACTTTGCGTGGATGCAGCACATGATTCACCATTTGGCTCCAAACGGAAAGATTGGTTTGGTGCTGGCGAATGGTGCGCTTTCGAGTCAGAGTGGCGGCGAGGGACAGATTCGCCAAGCCATCATCGAAGCCGACCTGGTAGAGGGAATCGTGGCTTTGCCTTCGCAGCTGTTCTACAGTACGGGTATTCCTGTAAGTCTTTGGTTTATCAGCCGTAACAAGGTGCAGAAGGGCAAGACCGTGTTTATCGACGCCCGCAATCTGGGCACGATGGTAACCCGCAAGCTTCGTGAGCTGATGCCTGATACGGATATTAAGAAAATTACCGACACCTTCCATGCTTTCCAGCAGGGAACTCTGGAGGATGAGAAGGGCTTCTGTGCCGTATGCACTACCGAGCAGATTGCCGAACAAGACTACATCCTGACTCCTGGCAGATACGTAGGAATTGCTGAAGACGAAGGCGACGGAGTGCCTTTCGAGGAGAAAATGACGAATCTTACCGGTGAGCTGAAGCAGCTGTTTGAGGAAAGCAAGAAGCAGGAAGAGGAAATCAGATTGCAGTTGAAGAAAATTGGATGGGAGGTGTAAGTATGGAGTGGAAAGAAGTTACTCTTGGAGATTTGTGTGAAATATCTTCTAGTAAGCGAATCTTTGCAAAGGAATACCAGTCTGATGGAGTCCCCTTTTATAGAGGTAAGGAAATTATAGCAAAGCAAAAGGGAAATGCAATCTCTAATGAACTTTTCATCTCAAGAAATCGGTATGAAGAGATAAAAGCCAGATATGGAGTTCCACAACAACGAGAATTATTGCTTACTTCTGTGGGTACTCTTGGGGTTCCTTATGTAATAAAGGAAGAAGAATTTTATTTCAAAGACGGGAATTTGACATGGTTTCGACATTTTAATGGATTAGATGTTGAATATCTTTATTATTGGTTTCTATCACCTTATGGGAAAAATGAGATAAATACAAAGGCTATAGGATCTACCCAAAAAGCTTTGACTATTGATAGTTTGAGCAAATTTGACATAAAGATTCCTGCTAATTTGGACGACCAGCGCCGCATAGCCTCCATCCTTTCTTCTCTCGACAGGAAGATAGAGTTGAACAACAAGATCAATGCTGATTTGGAGGAGATGGCGCAGGCTATTTTCAAGAATTGGTTCGTTGACTTTGAGCCTTTCAAGGATGGTAAGTTCGTGGATAGTGAATTGGGAATGATTCCGGAAGGATGGAAAGTAGGAAGCCCATATGAATATGTGAAAGTTGTTTATGGTGCTCCTTATAAATCTGCAAAGTTCAATGATAATGGAGAAGGTCTTCCTTTAATAAGAATTAGGGATTTAAAAGATTGCAATCCGCAATTCTATACACCGGAAATACTTCCGCAAACAGAATATGTTAATATGGGAGACATAGTTGCTGGTATGGATGCAGAATTTGTCCCTCATATTTGGAAAGGTAATACGGGATTGCTGAATCAGCGAGTGTGCAAATTAATGCCGCAGCAGACATCAATTAGCAATTTGTTTGTTCTTTATTTAATGAAACCAGAGTTAGAATTTGTTCAGTCATACAAAACGGGAACAACTGTTAGTCATTTGGGTAAAGCAGACATAGATAAGTTTGTTGTTGTTCTTCCTCCTTTGAAAGTAGTAGAAGAATGTAGTAAAATACTTGATTCAATACTTCAAAGAATAAAGAATATCTCAGCAGAATCTCGCACCCTCTCAACTCTCCGCGACACCCTTCTCCCTCGCTTAATGTCAGGCGAGCTGGAAGTCCCGGAATAAGAAGAGCTACGAAAGAAAATAACGAGAAAGAAAATATAAAATATTAACATTATGGCAGACGACAAGAAATTCACCGAAGACGCATACGAGCAAACGCTCATTGCCCTGTTCCGAGACGAACTCGGCTATGCGTACGAATGTGGCTACGAGGTGGAGCGCGACTATAAGGAGCCTTTCTATCGTGCCGATTTGGTCGCCTCGATGCGACGGCTTAATCCTGAACTGCCAGCCGATGCAATGGATGAAGGAATCAAGCAAATCACCAATATCAGCATCGGTACTTTAGAACAGAACAACGAGCAGTTTACACTCTGGATGCAAAACGGTCTGGAGGTGGGATTCCTGCAGAATGGCGAAGAACGAACAGCCCTGATGAGACTCATCGACTTCGACCATCCCGAAAGAAACCTCTTCAAGGTGGTGAACCAGTGGCGGGTAGAAGAGTATAAGAACAAGCGCTGCGATATGGTGGTGATGGTCAACGGATTGCCCCTCGTGGTGGTGGAGCTGAAAAGCGCCATCTCCGAAGACGCAACCATCGAAGATGCCTACAAGCAGATCAAGAACTATCAGCAGAGCATTCCAAGTCTCTTCAGCTACAACGCCTTCAACGTAATCAGCGACATGAGCGAGACCCGTGCCGGAACCATCACCGCCAAGCAAGACCGCTACATGGAATGGAAGACCATAGACGGCTCATACGAGTCAACCCTCTTTGCCGACTATCGCACCTTCTTCCTCGGCATGTTCCAGCAGCAGCGACTGCTCGACATTCTGCAGAACTTCATCTGCTTCGACAAGAACCAGGGCAAATACGCCAAGATTCTTACCGCCTATCACCAGTACTACGCCGTGGGCAAAGCCCTGCAGCGCACCCGTACCGCAGTGGAAGGCAACGGAAAAATCGGCGTGTTCTGGCACACGCAGGGTTCGGGCAAGAGCCTCTCCATGGTATTCTACGCCCACCAGCTGGTGCAGCGACTGCCCGAAGTAACCATCGTGGTGGTAACCGACCGCAAGGACCTCGACAACCAGCTCTTCGGTCAGTTCTGCCGCTGCAAGGACTTCCTTCGTCAGGAACCACAGAACGCCCAGAGCCGTGAAGACCTGGGCAATCTGCTCCGTAACCGAAAGAGTGGGGGAATCATCTTCACCACCATTCAGAAGTTTGAAGAAGGCGACTCGGCACTCTCCACCCGCCGCAACATCATCGTGATGACCGATGAGGCGCACCGCTCGCAATACGGCGAAGAGCACTGGGACAACAAGAGTCTGACGATGAAGAAGGGATTCAGCCAGAAGATGAGAGAAGCCCTGCCAGGCGCCTCGTTTATCGGCTTCACCGGAACTCCAATCAGCGACCGAGACAGAGACACGGAGGAGGTGTTCGGCAACTACATCGACGTTTACGACATGAGTCAGGCGGTAGATGATGGAGCCACCCGTCCGGTCTATTACGAGAGCCGTGTGGTGAACCTGAACCTCGACGAAGACACGATGAACCTGCTGAACGATGAGTTCGACAACCTAGCCGATGAGGGAGCCACCGAGGAGCAGATCAGGCAGGCGAAGCAGGAGCACAGCCGACTGGAAGTGCTCTTGGGTGAAGACGCCACCATCGACACACTGGTAAGGGACATCATCCAGCACTACGAGCAGAACCGTGCGCAGGAACTCACCGGCAAGGCAATGATTGTGGCACTGACCCGAAGCATCGCCATCAAAATCTACCGCAAGATGCTGGAGCTTCGCCCCCAGTGGACGGAGAAGGTAAAGGTGGTGATGAGCGGTTCGAACCAGGACCCCGAAGACTGGCAGCCGATTATCGGCAACGAAGCCTACAAGAAGGAACTGGCAAGAAAATTCAAGGACAACGATGATGAGATGAAAATCGCCATCGTAAGAGATATGTGGCTCACGGGCTTCGATGTTCCGTCGCTCGCCACCATGTACGTATATAAGCCGATGAGCGGTCATAACCTGATGCAGGCAATAGCCCGTGTAAACCGTGTGTTCCCGGGCAAGGAAGGCGGACTGATAGTGGATTACGTAGGCATTGCGCAGGCACTGAAGAGTGCCATGCAGCAGTACACCAACCGTGACCGCCGCCGCTTCGGAGACCCCGACATCGCCAAGACCGCCCTGGTGAAATGGAAGGAAGAGATGGAAATCTGCCGTGACCAGCTTCATGGTTTCGACTATTCCGGCTTCTTCGAACAGGACAACTCGAAGCGGGCACTCGCCATTACGAGCGGAGCCAACTTCCTGAGTTCTCCAGCCATGGTTCAGCGCAAGAAGAATTTCATGGAGCACAGCAATCTGCTTCACAACGCCACCACGCTCTGCCGTTCGCTTCTGAATGAGCAGCAGAAGGCGGAGGTGTGCTATATGGATGCGCTGCGCGTGATGATGCTCAAACTCTCGCAGAAGGGCAAGATCAGCCGCCATGAAATCAACGAGCGCATCGGTGAGCTGCTCCGTCAGAGTGTGAAGACCGACGGAGTCATCAATCTCTTCGGCGACCGCCAGATAGAGTTCTCGCTCTTTGACGACGCCTTCATCCAGGAGGTGAAGAACATGAAGGAACGCAACCTGGCGGTGGAACTGCTCACCAAACTGATGAAAGAGAAAATCAAGCAGCAGAAGAAGACCAACGTGGTTCAGAGCGACCTCTTCTCCGACATGCTCAGCCAGAGTCTCTCCAACTATCTGAAGGGCTTGCTCACCAACGAGGAAGTGATAGAGGAACTGTTGAAGATGGCTCAGCAGATGAAGCAGGCAGAAGCAGAGGGCAACGACCTGGGACTTTCGCCCGAGGAGAAGGCATTCTATGATGCGCTCTCCACGCCCGAAGGAGTGCGGCAGGCTTACTCCGACGAGGAGTTTGTGGCGCTGACCCGGGAACTGACGGAAGTACTGCACCGCAACCGCACCATCGACTGGAACCGGAAGGAATCGGCGAGGGCGAAGATGCGAGTGATGGTGAAGCGACTGCTCAAGAAGTATAAGTATCCACCAGAGGGTGCAGAAAAGGCGCTGGAAACTGTGATGCGCCAATGCGACCACTGGGCGGATGATGAAGAAAACGTAGTATAAACCCTTTAAAATTTGAAGTAAGAAACAGAAAGTAAACAAGAAAAATAACATATAGATATTGACGCTGATTATCTGCACTTCTACAGTATTTAGAACCTGCAAAATTCAAAAACGACAAGAAGAAGGTGACAGCAAGGCGTCCACTCCTCTACGGCGTGGGCAGTACTTGTTTGTACCTTGTCGTAGGTTCTTGCAGGTACCTTAATACTGGTACTTACAGGGAACCCCATGCCGCTTATTTAAACAACATAACAAATCAAACCTAGAAAAAGAATATGCAGACAGAGGAAATACCAAATACTGACAATAACTACAATTCTCTTCTGAAGATTTCATCAGAAGAAGATCTTTTTGTGGAAGATGAAGTAACAGGAGTCAAGAAATACATTCCAGTAACAACTACTGATGTGGGTCAGTTTAAGAGAGAGGCAGAACATTTGTATAATGAGATTCAGCATGCTAAAGATGTATTTAGATGGAATGCAGGAAAGCATAAAGGTCTTACCTGTTATTTTCATATTTACCAGAACCTTGCCGAGCAGTTGACAGATTTTCTTAAATATATTCATACGCTCCATAAGAAAGTCTACATTTCCATTTACAAGAGCTATGATGATGAATTCATGGGGATTTATACTGATGTTTTAGAGAAGGTGCTCCAGGAAATTCAGACCATCGCCCGGAAGCATTCAGACTATTTGCTCGATAAGGAAGAGGAGTATGGTCAGATTCCCTATGCCAAGGCTATTTTCGAGCAATGCGAGAAGCTTAAAGTTCCTGCCGGAGACGATTATCCGCGTTTTGATTCCCATTACAAGAACTTTGTCTCTATGGGGTTGAAGATGGCTTTGGCTAAAACCATCTCCACAGTTACCGCTATTTGTGCTGATTTCCTAGCCTTATACAGAACCCGCCTTTTCCGCACCGACCGTGAGGCTGTTATTATTTACCATTATATCAAGCGAATTTTCGACGAGCGCACGCTACCTGACCATCTGAAACGTGAGGTAAAGGTAAAGAAACGTCATCTGAGAGAGAGAAGAATAGATATTACCACTTTGAGCTTGCAGAAAGTAATGAATGATATTGAAGGGAAATACAACAATTATACGCTTTGTTCTGACTGGTTTGAGCGAGAGGAGGATGAGGAAGAAGAACTTGTCCGTACGCTAGTCAGGGAGCAGGCTTCTCCCGAGGATTTTGAAACGCTGTTCAAGTATCAGGGTGAGCATAAAATGTGGGAGGCAGAAATTGCCAGGGCTGATGATTTTGAGCGTAACAGCGACTCGTTCTTTGTGAACTGGGTAGATTCCATAAAGTTGGAGGAGAAGTTGAAGTTCTGGATAAAAGGCAACATTACGTCTCAGCAAAGTTGGTACATAGTCTGGTGCCTGATGAAATATACGTTCCACATGGTGCGTGATAATCAGGACAAGGCAGCCTTTGCCGCCCGCATGAACCTGATGTTTCCGGATGCAGAAAAGAAATGTGTGGTGGAGTCGTTCCGCAAGCAGGAAACGCAGAAGAACCACAACCACCATTTTTCGGAGTGGCTTGAAGGCTCCGATCCCGATTATCATACCGCCCAGGATCTGTATTATAAGCTGGCGAAAAGGGATGGTTATATGAGAAGTATTTGAGTTTGTATAGGAAAGTAGAGAGGAAGATTTAGAGATAACTATCGTCCCCGGGTATAAAAACAAGGATAAATCCGGTAATATTCTACGGCGTTTTTGAAAATATTCCGTAGAATATTACCGCTTTTCAAAAAAATATTGTATTTTTGCAGCGAAATGATATTAATATAAATGTGATATGGACAATATAGTTTGTAAAGTGGAAGCACTAGGAGGCACAATCTCTACTACTGATATTCCTCATATGGCAGAGTATAAGCGATTGTTGAGAGCTAAGGAACGTGGCGACTTGATCAAGTTGCGCCAGGGCATTTATGCTGTTCCGGAAGCCCTGCTGAATACAATGATAGATGTGGAGCGGATTGTACCTAAAGGTGTTGTGTGTCTATACAATGCCTGGGCTTATCATCAGCTTTCGACAACTGTTCCACCAGCTTTTTGCATTGCCATCGCCAATAAAAGGAAAGTAGAGATTCCTGAAACGCTTCCGATAGAATTGTATTATTGGAAGAAGGAGAATCTGGAGTTTGGCATTATGGAAGCAGAAATATCCGGTTTTCATGTTCGCATAACCGACTTGGAGCGAAGTGTTTGTGATGCAGTGAAATACAGAAACAAATTGGGGCTGGATGTTTGTGCGGAAGTGATTCGATCTTATCTGAGAAAGCCCAATCGCAATCTCACTCTTTTGCAGGATTACGCCAAACGCCTCAGAGTGTACAATACATTGAAAAATTATGTTGAAATAGCTATAGAATAAGATGGGAAAGAAAAACTACGGTAAGTCTGTTAAGACCCGCTTGCTCAATCTGATGAATGAGACAGGCTATAAATATATGTATCTCTTGGCAAGATATTTCAACGAGAGGTTGCTTTACAGAGTATCTGTAAGCCAATATAAGGACAATTTTTTGCTGAAAGGTGGCTCTTTGCTTTATGCTATGAACGGACTTGAGGCACGTCCTACAGTAGATGTTGATTTCATGGCAGATAGAATTAGCCGTGATAGGGATTTCCTTGCGCACGTGTTCCAGGAAATTTTGGGCATTGTATGCGATGAGGATGGAGTATCGTTTGATGTTAACAGCATTAAGTTGGAGCCTATAACTGTTGAAAAGAAGTATCCTGGCACAAGATTTTACTTTACGGCCCACATGGATACTATCTCTTACAACATGTCTGTTGACATTGGCTTTGGTGATGTTGTAACTCCGAATCCAACAACTATTGACTTCCCATTGCTTTTGCCTGACATTCCATCTGTGAACATACAGGCATATTCCTTGGAAACTGTTGTTGCCGAGAAATTCCATACGATGATAGACCGAGATGTGCTCAACAGTCGCATGAAAGATTTCTTCGACTGTTACCAACTCCTGACAAAGAGAGACTTGTCTGATGACACATTATATGATGCAATCAAGGCGACTTTCGACAATAGGGGACTTACATACAATCCCGAATTGCAATTGTTCACAGAAAGCTTTGCGACAGATTCAGCACGTATAGCTCGCTGGAAAGCATTTCTGAAAAAGATTCAATGGAAAGAAACTCTTGATTTCAAGACTGTTATGGAAGTAATAAAGGAAAGGTTGCAGCCTATGGCAGAAAGATATTGGGGAAAGTAGTGCGTGGTGGAGTCGTCTCGCAAGCAGGAAACGTAGCTGATGACTAGCCCCAACACGCCCTGAAAGGGCAGAAGCTCCTAGCCCAGGGCAATCGCCCTGGGTTATTACGGACGCAACCCTGACGCCCTGAAAGGGCAAAAGCTTTAAAAATACCTTGTAATTTTTCATATTTTCCTTGTTGTTTTTCAATTTAATGTGTATCTTTGCAATGTCGAATGAAAATACGACTTAAGATAGTTAATTAATAATCGTGTAAGCTATGCAGTATCCTACAATATCAGAATATGTAAAGGTCTTTAAAAATGCTGGTGTCAATCTTGACAAGTTGGCTCACTTGACTCCCGTATTAGATAATCACAGAGAGCCATATCACATGAGTGATGCTTTTGCCGTAGTGTTTAAGATGCAGGACAAGAGTACTGGGAAGTATTATGCCCTCAAGTGTTTCTTGAAAGATCAGAAGGAATGTGCCGATGATGCGTGTTATCAGATTGATGATGAACAGAATATGGTTGGGGCTTATTCGCATAGTTCTTCTGCAAAGTATTTGGATTGGGAGCTCTTAGTTCAGAGTCAAGACAAAGTGGAAAAATTTCCGGTACTGTTGGCAGATTGGATAGACGAGAAATCGATGATAACTTTTCTGTCAGTGAATGAAGATATGACTACATCAACAATACATGAAAATTTTAATGAGGCTATTACAGATGAATATGGAGTGACATATAGCAAAGACGGGAGAAAATTGTTAAGATCGCCAAAAGAACTTGATGGAAACTATTCAATTAAAAAAGATACAAAGATTATTTGTGATTGGGCATTTGAAGGTTGCACTTCTTTGCGTAGTCTTGTTGTTCCTGAGAGTGTTATAAGCATTGGAGAGAGTGCATTTGATGGGTGCACTTCTCTGAGTAGTCTTGTTATTCCTAATAGATTAGTGAGCATTAAAGGAAATCTCTTTTGTGGTTGGTATGGCGAACTGAAATGCTTGTCGTCGTTCTTTATTTATGAAAATAATGTATTATTTGATGAAAACAAAAGTACAATTATCTCTTTTAGAGACCAAGACGCAACATCTTATGTCATCCCAGCTGGAGTAACTAGCATTGGGAATAGTGCATTTTATGGTTGCTCTTCTTTGAGCAGTCTTGTTATTCCAGATAGTGTAACTAGCATTGAGAATAGTGCATTTGAAGGTTGCTCTTCTTTGAGCAGTCTTGTTATTCCAGATAGTGTAACTAGCATTGGGGATAGAGCTTTTGGCGATTGCTCTTCTTTGGGTAGCCTTGTTATTCCAGATAGTGTAACTAGCATTGGGGATAGTGCATTATATGGTTGCTCTTCTTTGGGTAGCCTTGTTATTCCAGATAGTGTAACTAGTATTGGGGATAGTGCATTATATGGTTGCTCTTCTTTGAGTAGCCTTGTTATCCCAGATAGTGTAACTAGTATTGGGGATAGAGTTTTTGACGATTGCTCTTCTTTGGGTAGCCTTGTTATTTCAGATAGTGTAACTAGCATTGGGGATTATATGTTTTTTTAGTTGCTCATCTTTAACGGACATAGTTATTCCTGATGGCGTAACTAGCATTGGGGCCGGTGCATTTAAATGTTGCTCGTCTTTGCGTAGCCTTGTTATTCCAGATAGTGTAACTAGCATTGGGGATAGTGCATTATATGGTTGCTCTTCTTTGAGCAGTCTTGTTATTCCAGATAGTGTAACTAGCATTGGGGATAGCGCATTTTATGGTTGCTCTTCTTTGGGTAGCCTTGTTATTCCTTATGGGGTTACTAACATTGGTGATTATATGTTTTCTGGTTGCGAATCTTTGAGTAGCCTTGTTATTCCAGATAGTGTTACTAGTATTGGGGATAGAGCTTTTGATGGTTGCTCGTCTTTGAGTAGCCTTATTATTCCTGATAGTGTTGCTGGTATTATTATAGACGCCTTTCGTTACTGTAAACTTTTTCCTAATCTTGTTATTCATTTTAGTTATACGATTATTAGGGATGAAGCTTTTTATGGTTGCGATTTTTTACGTAGTCTTGTTATTTGTGCTAATACTGATATTTCTGATGGGGTAACTTGTATTGGAGAAAGCGCATTTGAAGGTTGCTCTTCTTTGCGTCGTCTTGTAATTCCAGATAGTGTAACTAGCATTGGGGATTGTGCATTTGAAGGTTGCGCATCTTTGAGTAGTTTTGTTATTCCTAATGGGGTTACTAGTATTGGGAATTGTGTATTTGAATATTGCTATTCTTTGCGTAATCTTGTTATCCCCAACAGTGTTACCAACATTGGGAATAGTGCATTTGAAGGTTGCTCTTCTTTGAGCAGTCTTGTTATTCCAGATAGTGTAACTCGTATCGGGAATTGTGCATTTAAAGATTGCGAATTTTTGCGTAGTCTTGTAATTCCAGACAGTGTTACCAGCATTGGGGATTGTGCATTTGAAGGTTGTGGATCTTTGAGCTGTCTTGTTATTCCAGATAGTGTAACTCGTATCGGGGATTGTGCATTTAAAGATTGCGAATTTTTGCGTAGTCTTGTAATTCCCGACAGTGTTACCAGTATTGGGGATTGTGCATTTGAAGGTTGTGAATCTTTGAGTAGTCTTGTAATTCCAGACAGTGTTACTAGTATTGGAGAACATGCATTTTGTGGTTGGGATGGTGAACTGATATGCTTATCACCATGTTTTATTTATGAAAATAAAGTATTATTTAATAAAGATAAAAGTAAAATATTTTCATTTAGAGATAAGGAGACTGCATCATACATTATTCCTGATAACGTAACTAGCATTGGAGGGAGTGCATTTTATGGTTGTAAATCATTGCGTAGCCTTGTTATTCCTAATGGGGTTACTAGCATTGGGAATAGTGCATTTTATGGTTGCTCTTCTTTGAGCAGTCTTGTAATTCCAGATAGTGTAACTAGCATTGGGAATAGTGCATTTTATGGTTGCTCTTCTTTGCGTAGCCTTGTTATTCCAAATGGGGTTACTAGTATTGGGGATAGAGCTTTTGAATGTTGCTCGTCTTTGAGTAGCCTTATTATTCCTAACAGTGTTACTAGCATTGGTAATAGTGCATTTAGATATTGCCTTTCTTTGAGTAGTCTTGTTATTCCTGATGGGGTTACTAGTATTGGGGATGATGCATTTTATGGTTGCTCTTCTTTGCGTAGCCTTGTTATTCCTAATGGGGTTACTAGTATTGGGGATAGAGCTTTTGAATATTGCAATCTCTCAAATACTCTTAGACAAGAATTAAGTTCACGTTTTTGGTGATAAAATATTTTGGTAACTATGGTTGAACTTGTTAAAGGCATCTTCTTCATGGAATTGTGAAGGAGGTGCCTTTAATGTTTGATTTTTAAAGCTTTTGCCCTTACAGGGCGCATGGTTGATTGCTTGTTTACCCAGGGCGATTGCCCTGGGCTAGGAGCTTCTGCCCCTTCAGGGCGTGTGGGGCATTGACTATATTATTTATTAAATTACCATTTTCCCAAGAAACATGGGATTTTTCCCAATAATGCCCCGATTTTTCCCAAGAAACCTCTGATTTTTCCCAAAAACAGCAGTTTTTCGGGGAAAGTGTGGGAAAAAGCTTGCAGCAAAATAGGGGCATTTTATTGGCTTTTTGTTAATATTTTGCGATTTTTCCTTGGTTTTCCCATGCTGAGAGAATTGCCCTTTTATTTTTCCCAAGAAATGCCCGATTTTTCCCAAAATTGTGGGTTTTTCGGGGGAGTTGTGGGAAAGGGATTGTTTTGCCTTTTTTTCTGCAGTACTTTTGCAGCGTCGAAGAAACAAGACAACGCTGAAATGGTTTGGTGCTCTTGAAAACCTCTTCGTACATTATATAATATGTATACTCAGATTATGAGAGTGGTGCAGCAGGGCGAGACCTTCGCTGTGCAGAGTCAGAAAAGTGAGAACGGACAGATGATGAAATGCAACATCGTTCTCCAGGAGATGGGCGGCAAGTATGAGAACCAGTACGCTGCGGCAATGTTGGGCAATATGGCTCAGTGTAAGTATGCGGCTGGCGAGCTAGTGGCGGTAACGCTCCGGTTCACTACCCATGAGCACAATGGTCAGGTTTATCAGGATATCCTGGTTACGGACATTGAAAAAGTAAAAGGGTAAAAAAGTAAAAAGGTAAAAAGGGAGGCTTCGCTTGGAGACTTATTGCGGAGATTCTTAGTTATTTACTGAGTTGAAACTGAGGAGGATTTTCCATGGTAAAGCGCGCAACAATCCGGATGTTTCTTCTCCTAAAAATTCAATTCAGATTATGGTTAAGAAAGTAAACAAGGTTCAGAACAATGCTCAGAATAATGTTCAGAACCAGCAGGTGAATAATAATGACTGCCAGCATGTGCAGTTGGGTGGAATGGCTTACTATGATGCTAAGCAGTATTTCCTCTTCAGTCCTCAGGAATCGGGGGTGAATAAGGTTCCTCGATTCCGTTCGATGGGCGTGGCTCAGCAAATGCCAGACGGAACGTTTGATTTCGTGGTTCAGCACCGCCTCAGAACTCAGTCGGAACTGATTAAGAAACTGGCGCACGGTCGTGTGAGCAAGACCAAGGACGGTGCTATTCAGCTTACCTTGAAGGTGTTTTGCCATGAGGGAATCAACATCGCCCAAACGCTGGCTGTTGAGGCAGAAGAAGGGGCTGAGGCGGTATTGGATTACCAACTGAAACATTAGGATTTTTGTATTCAACTTAAAAACGATAAGTAGAAACAGAAAGATGAGTTGTTATTTAATTAAGGTGGAGAACGGGCACAAGGTTGCCCGCTCCATCACCTCGGAAGAGGAGTATAAGCAGCTGCGTGGAAGCAACGAGCAGAAGGCGAATCTTCGCCTGGCTCGTGCCGGAAACGATGCTGCGAAACGGAGACTGGTGCAGTTTAACTACTCCGGCCATTATCCGCAAGGGGTAGTGAAGGGAATGAAACTGCCAAGCGGTGCTTTCGGATTTGATATGGATGAGCCGGAGGCTTTTGCCAAGGCTGCCAAGCTACTGCTGAAGGAACCGGACAAGTACGGACTTCTGATGCTGGAACGCAGTGCACGACAAGGCGGACATGCGGTGTTTGAACGCGAAAAGGGCAAGACGGTTCTGGAGAATCAGGTGAGGATTGCTACGATGCTCAAGTGTGAAATGGATACTTCGGCTCACGACATTAACCGGGTTTATTTCACGACCACATCGGATGACGAAGATCTGCTATTCCTTTCGCCACGACTCTTCAAGGATGAATATGATGAGGCTGCTGTGGCTGCTGAAGGGAAGGTCCTGGAAGAGCGTGAAAGATACGGACAGGAGGAACTGCCGGAAGGGGCGCACAAGGCAAACAAGCATTATGAGCCCTGGAAAGAAGAATTCAAGAAGGATTCTCAAGGGGTTTTTAAGGGTCAGGAATTTAAGAATTCGAGAATTTCTACTTCTGCTGCTTCTGCCTCTCCTGCTTCTGCCTCTGCTGCGTCAACTTCTGCTGCAGCAGCTTCTTCTGCTTCAACAGCTTCTTCTGCTTCAACAGCTTCTGCTGCTCAGGACAATTATCTCGGGATTCCTTATGGGGAAATCATTAAGAAGTGGTGGCAGATGTATAATGATGGGCAGGAGCCGATGCGCTCCAACCGCAATACGTTGACCTTTGAGCTGGCTGTGAACCTGCGCCACATCTGTGGTTTTGACCGCAATCTGCTGGCTCAGATTATTCCCTGCTACGATGGGTTTCCCGAACAGGAAAAGATGGCTTGCATCAACTCGGCATTGAACGAGAAAATCACGCAAATGCCTAAGCGACTGAAGGATGTACTCTCTGCCATCCGTCAGGAACGAATGAAGCAAGGAAATGCGGGTGGTGGTTCGGCGGCTGACAATGAGGCGCTGGTAAATGCGCTGGACGAGGCTAACGCCAAGGATGATCTGTTCTATTATAATGCGCTGCCTAAGTTGCCGCAAGGCATTCGGGATTCCATCAGCGCAGTAGGTCCGGCACTGGCACTGCCTGTAATCACAGCCATCTGTCCTGCCATCGGAATGCTCGCAACGGGCGTGAAGGTTTCCGTTCATGGCAAGATGAACTCGCTGAACCTCATCTCCTACATCGCCGGAGATTTTGCATCTGGCAAGGGTAGTATTGACCCCGTGATTGACGCATGGACTTCGGAAGTGAAGGAAATGGACAAAATGTATCAGCAGAAGGAGGATGAATGGCGAGCCAAGAAACGTGCAGCCAAGAACAAGAAGGAGCAGCCGGAAGAGCCGAAACTGCCTGTAAGATGCTTGACACTGAACAATACGGTGGCGAATCTGGCTGAACGACTGGCTAACACAGAAGGCAAGCACGCCTTCTCGTTTACTCCGGAAGCTGACACCGTAGCACAGAAGTGGAAATCGGCAATGAGCGACTTTTCAGTCATGTTGAGACAGGCTTACGACGGAACAAGCTATGAGCGTGAAGCAAGAAGTGCAGATGCAGTGAATGTTCATATAGACAGACTGTTATGGAACGTGGTGATGTGTGGAACGCCTGATGCGCTCTATCGAGTGGTAAGCAATTATACGGATGGTTTCCAGAGCCGTATCATCGTGGCAAAAACGCCCGATAATACCTTCACTCCACTTTCTGACAACATGTATGTGATGAACGAACGCCAGCGCGACCGCATCATTCAGATTGCTCATCTTCTGCCTTTGCTGACCGGTGAGGTGGTTCTGCCCAAGCTGGAGGATAAGGGTAGGGAATGGCTGGAACAGATAAGACTGGAAACGATGAAAAATGACGACAAGGTGAAAGCCCGCCAGCGTTTCCGTATCTGTCCAACCACCATGCGAATGATGACCTGCATCATGCTCTGCAAGGTTCTGGAAACGCTGATTCAGAAGCATGGTTTCAATGGAGCCGAGAAACAGCTGAAGGAGTCGCCTGATTTGTGGAAGGGAATGCTCGTAAAGACGCAGACACCAGCTATGCTGAATGTCTTTGATGTGCTGGCTGATTATCAGTTGGATAATGCGCTCTACTTCTTTCGTAGCCGAATCGAAGAGGCTTTCTCATCAAAGGATTATTGCTGCCAATCTGCTTGGGACCGATGTCGTCGGGGTAAGAATGATTCCATCTTCGAACGTCTGGACGTAACCTTCACCTTCGAACAGGCTGAGCAGCAGAGCGTTGCTGTTAAGGGGGCAAGTGCCACTCATGAATCAGTGAAACAGATGCTGAAAAACTGGAAACGCCAGGGTTTAATCAGCGTATTGCCAGACAGACATTATCAGAAAGTTTCGCCTACCATATAATTTTGGGGGTTATTAAGGGTCAAGGTCACTAAGTGTCATCAAGTTTTTCGGTGCTTAAATCAGGCTTAATGGCCGGCCTTGGCCCAATTATTCATTATCAATTATTAATTGTAAATTATCATGAACATCAATATATTCCGCCGTCGCTTCACTCCATGGAGTGTGGATGGCACAATGGTTATAGGTGGCAAGATTTTCTGCGACACCTTAGAACGTCCTAACCGTCATTTGCCAGCAGGACGTTATAAGATTTCTCTCATTCCTACCAAGCAAAAGAAGGTGTCGGAGACAAAGAAGAAAAATAAGTATGAAAGAGGAAAATATGAAATTGTGATCAAGCCTGTTATTCTGTTAAGATCCCATTACGTGCCTCGTACTGTTAGGCGCAGAGCTCGCTTCGTGCCTGGCAACGGTCCGCTACGTCTGAGAAACAAGAGTATCATTCTGGGCAAGTCTCATTATACCGGAATCGTTACGCAATCAGAAAAATGCTATAATGAATTTTGCCAGTTGTTGGATGAGGAATTCAAGAGGATGAAGAAAAAGCATCGATCGTGCAGAATCAATCTGTTTATCAGGGATTGGGGTGTTGACGAAATCCCCCTCAATTATCTGCTTATTTTTCAATAATTAATATTCAATATCATGCGTAAGATAAAGGAAATCATCATTCATTGCAGTGCGACCAAGGAAGGTCGTAACTTCACCGTAGCGGATATTGACCGCTGGCACCGGGAGCGCGGACTGCGCTGCATAGGTTATCATTTCGTGATTTATCGTGACGGCAGCATTCATGTAGGTCGTGCGATAGAGGAGGTCGGCGCCCATTGCAAGGGCCATAATTCCATCAGTATAGGCATTTGCTACATCGGCGGCTTATCAAAGAAAGGTAAGCCGAAGGATACAAGAACCCGAGACCAGAAAGCGGCAATGCGTTTGCTCATCGAGCAGCTGAAGGAGGAATATCCATTAGCCACGATTCATGGTCATAATGAATTTGCCAACAAAGCCTGTCCCTGCTTTAATGTAAAGAAGGAGTGGGGGAAGGAGTAAACAAAAAAAAATAGCGGATCTGTCACAGACCCGCTATTTCCTATCATTTAAAATTTTTAAACAATGTTTATTGTTAATTTTCTTGCCTTATACAATGCCCTGAGCCATCATAGCCTTAGCTACCTTCAGGAAGCCGGCTACGTTTGCACCCTTTACGTAATTTACGTAACCGTCTGGCTCAGTACCATACTTCACGCAGTTAGCGTGAATATCGTTCATGATGTCGTGGAGCTTAGCATCAACCTCCTCACGAGACCACTTCAGACGCTCTGAGTTCTGGCTCATCTCAAGACCTGATACAGCAACACCACCTGCGTTGGCTGCCTTACCTGGAGAGTAGAGAATCTTAGCATCCTGGAATACCTTGATAGCCTCTGGAGTAGTAGGCATGTTGGCACCCTCGCTTACTGCGATTACGCCGTTGGCGATGAGAGCCTTGGCTGCCTCCTCGTTGATTTCGTTCTGAGTAGCTGATGGGAGAGCGATGTCTGCCTTCTCAAACCAAGGCTTTGCTCCCTCAACATATTTTACACCATACTTCTCTGCATACTCCTTGATACGGCCACGCTCTACGTTCTTGAGCTCCATGATGTAATCGAGCTTCTCGCGGTCGATTCCGTCTGGGTCGTAGATGTAACCGTCTGAATCTGAACATGTAACTGGCTTAGCACCCAACTGGAGCAACTTCTCCATAGTGTACTGGGCTACATTACCTGAACCTGAAACCAAAACGGTCTTGCCCTTGATGTCAATACCCTTGGTAGCGAGCATGTTGCAGAGGAAGTATACGTTACCGTAACCTGTAGCCTCAGGACGAATCAATGAACCACCGAACTCCTGACCCTTACCGGTCAAGACGCCCTGGAACTGGTGTGTCAACTTCTTGTACATTCCGAAGAGGTAACCTACCTCACGGCCACCTACACCGATGTCACCAGCTGGAACATCCTCGTCTGGACCCATGTGACGATAAAGCTCTGTCATGAAAGCCTGGCAGAAACGCATTACCTCGTTGTTGCTCTTGCCACGTGGAGAGAAGTCGGAACCACCCTTAGCACCACCCATTGGGAGAGTAGTAAGAGAGTTCTTGAATGTCTGCTCGAATGCCAAGAACTTCAAAATACCCAAGTTTACTGACTTGTGGTAGCGAAGACCTCCCTTGTAAGGGCCAATCGCGTTGTTGTGCTGTACGCGGTAACCCATGTTAGTCTGTACGTTGCCCTTATCATCTACCCAAGATACGCGGAACTGGATGATGCGGTCTGGAATGCAGAGACGCTCGATGAGGTTTGCCTTCTCAAACTCTGGGTGCTTGTTGTACTCTTCCTCGATAGTACCGAGAACCTGACTAACTGCCTGAATGTACTCAGGCTCGTTTGGGAATCTTCTTTGGAGATTCGCGATTACTTCAGATGCTTTCATAATCTTTAATCTTTTATTGTGTTTAAATTCTTATTTTTTATTTCTGCTTGCAAAGGTACATGTTTTTCTTGAAAACACCAACAAAAAGAAAGAAAAAATGCAGAAAAAGTAGAAAAAAGTCATTTTTTAACATTTTTGGCCACGTTTTGTAGCGCATTTGTGTACGCACACCTTATTATATAAGAGCCGTTTTTTTCGGGGGTTAAGCCTTTATCTCTGTTTTAGGGGATTTGCATTCTGACGACTTCTGTTTATCTATCCTGCGCCATAGGGCATAAATGAGCAGGATGATAGCGTAGAGACCGATTACCTGAGGCAGACTGATTCTTACGTTTTCGATGCTTGCTCCAGGCAGCATGCTGATCAGTTTTATGGCTGTATTCAAAAACTGGGTGATGCTGGTAAGGGCGCCTGATGTAAGGCTGATGAGTGAGGCGACAACCGGTGCTATGGGCGCCCATAACGTGAGTGGGGAGAACAGGATTAAGGCTGCTCCAAGATATAGGATGAGGGTTGCTGCGGGAATGGCGATGTAATTGGTGAGAAGTGAATAGCACGATATTCTGCTGAAGGTGTAGACGATGACCGGAAGGGTTCCTATCTGGGCTGCCAGTGAAACGCAAAGGAGTCCCCATGCCCAACGGATGAAACGGCTGCGGATGGGGAGGAGGGAGTAAAGGGGTGAGAAGAACAGCAGAATGGAGGCTACGGCAAGGAACGAAAGCTGGAAACTCAACTCGAAAAGATAGAGCGGACTGATGAAGAGCATCAATATATAAGCTGAGGCTAAGGTGTTGAGCGGCAGGCCGGTACGATGGAAAGCTAAACTTAAGCTGTAGGCTGAAAGCATGATGGCTGAACGGACTGCACTTGCCGGCAATCCTATGAGAAAAACGTAGGTCCAGATGGAGATGAGGGACAGGATGATGGTGTAAACTGAGTACTTTCTGCCGCCTAGCAGAAAGATGAAAAGCTGGAAGATAATGCCTATATGAAGTCCGCTTACTGCCAGGATGTGACTGGCTCCGGAAATGGAGTAACTGTTTCGGGTGTTCGAGTCGAGTGCGCTCTTGTCGCCCAGCGCCATGGCTGCGATGACTGCATAGTCTTGCTGTTTTACGTGAAGGGAAACCAGTTTGCTTTCAATATTGCTTTTATAGCGTTCGGTATTGATTTTTGCCCGTGTGAGGTAAGACAGTTCCTGCCAGTTTTTCAGTTGTGTAGAGGTTTGGGAATCAGCTATTTGCTTACAGGTAAGAAAAGCCCCAAGGCTCAGGATGCATAAATGAATCATCACGCATTGGGAGAAGATGAGAAACTGGTGGCTCCTGCTGAAGTAAGCTTTTTGGCTTAAGAACTCAGTAAGGAAAAAGATGATGCTGCCAAGGGCGCATGAAATGATGGAGATGATGAGCCAGAAGGGCATATTGAAATCATCATAGCCCCATTTGGCTATGATGATTCCGATCGTCAGTGTGAGGCTGATGGTCATGAGCGGGGTGAGGGGTAGCTCTTTCATCATTCCTCTTTCCTTTTTAAAAAGATGATTTATTTCCTATTTCTTGAATCCGAAGATGCGCTTGATGAATGTCTTCACAGCGTTTTCTTTCTTCTGTGGATTTACGATAGGGGTGTGCTTGCGTGCCGCCGGCTTGTCGCCCTTTTTCTGGGCTACGCCTCTGCCACGGCCGTTGCTGCCTGGGCGAACATTGTTCTCGGTGCCTGGGCGCTGCTGGTTGCTGTTATTGCTGTTATTGCGGCGCTTCTGGCTGTTGCTGTTCTTTGGCTGCTCGCCTGGCTGGGCTGGCTTTCTGTTCTGCTGCTTTGCGTTCTGCTGCTTGTTGCCCTGCTGTGGCTGCTGCTTTGCGTTCTGCTGCTTGTTGCCCTGCTGTGGCTGCTGCTTTGCGTTCTGCTGCCTGTTGCCTTGCTGTGGCTGCTGCTCGTTGTTGCGTGGCGCTTTTTCCTGACGCTCGTTTGGCTTGTTTGGCTTGCGCTTGTGAGAAGTCTGGTCGCGGTCTTTCTGTCGGCGGTTCTTGGCGCTGTTCTTTCCGGCCTCGCCGTTTCCGCCGTTACCGCGTCTGTTGTTTCTTCCGTTTGCGCCTTTCTTCTTCGGCTTGTTAAGCTTGGTGTATTCAGGACCTTCGCCGCATCCCTCAGGGAGAGGCATTTTGTCTACCACCTTCTCCAGGAACTTCTCTATCTGCTGGAACCAGTACTGGTCTTCTTCGCTCACGAAGGTGATGGCTCTACCATCGCGGTTGGCACGGGCTGTACGGCCGATGCGGTGAACGTAATCTTCTGTATCGTGAGGAACATCGTAATTGATGACCATCTCAATATCATCGATGTCGATTCCGCGCGCCACAATGTCGGTAGCTACGAGAACATCATACTGTCCGCTCTTGAACTTGAACATCACATCGTCGCGTTCAGCCTGTTCCAGGTCGCTGTGCATGGCTCCGCAGTTTACTCCAATCTGCTGGAGGGAAGCTGCGAGTTGCTTCACCTTGAATTTGCTGCCGCTGAAGACGATGACACGCTTCAGGTCGCCTGCCTTGAAGATGTCCTTGATGATGGTCATCTTCTGGGTTTCGTAGCATACGTATGCTTCCTGCTTGATTTTCTCGGCTGGCTTGCTGACGGCAAGTTTGATTTCTACCGGATTCTTGAGCAGGGTCTTAGCCAGTTCTTCTATCTTCTCAGGCATGGTTGCCGAGAACATGATGGTCTGGCAGGTCTTTGGCAGTTTTGCCGCGATGGTCTTGATGTCGTCAGAGAAACCCATGTCGAGCATGCGGTCGGCTTCGTCGAGAATGAAGAAGCTTACCTTGCTGAGGTCTACATTGCCCAGGGAGATATGGGAGATGAGGCGGCCCGGGGTGGCGATGACTACATCGGCGCCCATGCGGAGGCTGCGCAACTCCTGATCGTAACGGTTGCCGTCGTTGCCGCCGTATACGGCTACGCTGCTCACGCCCTGCAGGTAATAGCCGAAGCCTTGCATCGCCTGGTCTATCTGCTGGGCGAGCTCGCGGGTTGGTGACATTATGACGCAGTTGATGGCGTCTTTAGGATAACCGCCGTCATCGAGCTTGCTCAATACTGGCAGCAGATAGGCTGCGGTTTTGCCGGTTCCGGTCTGGGCTACACCCAAGACATCGTGACCTTCTAATATCTCTGGAATGCACTTTTCCTGTACTGGAGTGCATGTGTCGAAGCGCATGTCGTATAATGCGTCGAGCACGTTGTCGTTTAAATCTAATTCGTCGAAATACATTTTTTTTAATGTTGAATGTTGAATGTTGAATGTTGACTTTTTACCTCGGTGCCTTGCGGTAGCAGAAGTAGGCTACGATGGCGAAGAGGAAGTTTGGAAGCCACGCTGCCAGAACAGGCGGGAAATTGGCCTGGATGGCGAAGGTGGCAGAAATCGTCTGCAGCATGATGTAGCCGAAACTCAGCGCAAGTCCTACGCCCAATGCTGCTCCCATGCCGCCCTTGCGCTTGCGGGCTGAGAGGGAGACGCCGATGATGGTGAGGATGAATGAAGCGAAGGATGAGGCGATGCGCTTGTGGTATTCTACCTCGTACTGCACTACGTTGCCCGAACCGCGGTTAATCTGCTTGGAGATGTAATCGCGGAGCTCAGGACTGGTGAAGGTTTCCTGCTGACCCTTGGAATAGACCAGGTCGGTAGGTTCCATCATGATGACGGTGTCCTTCTGGGCTCCGCTCGTAATATGCTCCTTCATGCCCTGGAGCTTGCGGATTTTCCAGTTGCTCAGTTTCCAGTGATACTTGCTGTCGGAAATGGTGTCGTACTGGATGTCCATCGCTGTAAGGTGGCTTACGAGTTTCTTGTCCTGGAACTTGTCGAGACAGAATCCGTAGCCGCGTTTCATGCTGTTGTCGTAATGCTGCATATAGGCAATCACTCCCTTGTCTACCTGCAGCTGTACGTTCTCGGCACTGGTATTCTTCTTCTTGTTCTTGTACATCGTCTCGAAGTTCTGCCTGATAACGGTTCCGTGGGGAATGACGTAGGCTGAAAGCCCGAAGGAGAGGGCTGAGAGCAGCACGCAGGTAATCATGTATGGGCGAAGGAGACGCTTGAAGGATACTCCCGACGCCAGGATGGCGATGATTTCGGAATTGCTTGCCAGCTTGGTGGTGAAGAGAATGACCGCCACGAACACGAACAGCGCACTGAAGAGGTTGGCAAAATAGGGCACGAAGTTGGCGTAGTAATCGAAGATGATTGCGCGCGCCGGTGCATGGTGCTCTGTGAATTTTGACAGGTTCTCGTTGAAGTCGAAGACGATGGCGATGGAGATGATCAGGGCGATGGAGAAGAAATAGTAGCCCAGAAACTTCTTGATAATGTACCAGTCGAGCTTCTTGATGTACCTGAACGGGTTGAGAAACCTGAATATGCGCAGGAACCGGAGCTTGTGAGCCAGCCAGCGCACAGCCCTGATGAGCCACCCGAACTTGCGGGAAGCCCATCGGCCGGTGCGGTAGAGCCGGCGGTGTTTTCTTATTTTCTTAAAATCTTTCATGATGCTTGCTTACTTAAATTCTTCGGCCAAGCTGGTCGATGATGGAATTCTTCCATGCCACGAAATCGCCCTGCTCGATATGATGGCGGGCATCGGTCACGAGGCGCAGATAGAAAGAGAGGTTGTGGATGCTGGCTATCTGCATCGCCAGCAGCTCCTGTGCCTTGAAGAGGTGGTGGAGGTAGGCCTTCGTGGTTACGAGGTCGATGTCGCAGCCGTCTGGATCTACCGGACTGAAATCTTTCTCCCACTTCTTGTTGCGCATGTTCATCGTGCCCTGATAGGTGAAGAGCATGGCGTTGCGGCCGTTGCGGGTCGGCATTACGCAGTCGAACATGTCTACGCCGCGCTCGATGGCTTCGAGGATGTTCTGCGGGGTTCCTACGCCCATCAGATATCTCGGCTTGTCTTTCGGCAGGATTTCGTTCACTACTTCTATCATCTCATACATCACCTCGGTAGGCTCTCCTACGGCAAGTCCGCCGATGGCATTTCCGTCGGCTCCCTTGTCGGCAATGTATTTGGCTGCTTCGCGGCGCAGGTCCGGGAAGGTGCAGCCCTGAACGATAGGGAAGAGACTCTGCTGATAGCCGTAGAGGGGCTCGGTTTCGTTGAACCGCTTGATGCAGCGGTCTAGCCAGCGCTGGGTGAGCATGAGGCTGTTCTTGGCGTACTGGTAATCGCTCTGTCCCGGTGGACATTCATCGAAGGCCATCATGATGTCGGCTCCGATGACGCGCTCGGTGTCCATCACGTTCTCCGGTGTGAAGAAGTGCTTGCTGCCGTCGATGTGGGAGCGGAACTCGCAGCCTTCTTCCTTGAGCTTGCGGATGCCGGTGAGTGAGAAGACCTGGAAGCCGCCGCTGTCGGTGAGGATAGGACGGTCCCAGCCGTTGAACTTGTGCAATCCGCCTGCTGCCCTGATGACGTCAAGACCTGGGCGCAGGTAGAGGTGATAGGTGTTTCCGAGGATAATCTGTGCCATGACCTGCTTCTTGAGTTCCTCGAAGTGGACGCCCTTCACGCTTCCTACGGTTCCTACGGGCATGAAGATTGGGGTCTTGATCTGTCCGTGGTCGGTGGTGATGATGCCTGTACGCGCATCGCTTGCTTTATCTGTTACTTGTAATTCAAATTTCATTTCTTTTCTTTTTTATCATTTTCCTCAATGCTGAAGTCTGCTGGGTTTTTCACCTTCTCATCGGTCAGCGCGAACTGCCAGACGTCAGCCACATTCTCTACATAGTGGAAGTCTACGCCCTTGAGATATTTCTCCGGTATTTCCTCTACGTTCTTCTGGTTCTCCCTGCACATCACGATGTGCTTGATTCCTGCCCGCTTGGCTGCCAGAATCTTCTCCTTGATTCCGCCTACCGGGAGCACTTTGCCGCGGAGGGTTATCTCGCCGGTCATGGCTGTGTTGGCACGTACCTTGCGCTGGGTGATGGCTGAGGCGATGCTGGTGGCGATGGTGATTCCGGCAGAAGGACCGTCTTTCGGAGTGGCTCCCTCAGGCACGTGGATGTGGATGTTCCACTGCTCGAAGATGCGGTAGTCTACCTGCAGCAGGTCGATGTGCGACTTGACGTATTCCAGTGCGATAATGGCTGATTCCTTCATCACGTCGCCCAGATTTCCGGTCAGGGTGAGCTTGCCTGCCTTGCCCTTGCTGAGCGAGGTTTCGATGTAGAGGATTTCGCCGCCCACAGAGGTCCAGGCTAGTCCGGTTACCACTCCTGCATAGTCGTTGCCCTGGTAGATGTCGCGGTTGAACGGCGGATTGCCCAGCAGGTCTTTTACTTCGGCAGGGGTGATGGTGTAGTTCTTCAGCTCCTGGTTGCAGGCAAGTTTGTAAGCCATCTTTCGCAGACTCTTGTCAATCTGTTTCTTCAGCTGTCTTACGCCGCTCTCCCGGGTGTAGTGCTCGATGATGAACTCGAGGGCATTCTTGTTGAAGCTTACCTTCGGCGAAACCTTGTCGAGTCCGGTGCTTTCCAGCTCTTCCGGTACGAGGTGGCGCTTGGCAATCTCTGTCTTCTCTTCGGTGATGTAGCCGCCTACTTCTATCAGCTCCATACGGTCGAGGAGCGGACGCGGAATGACGCTCAGGTCATTGGCTGTGGCGATGAAGAGCACCTTGGAGAGGTCGTAATCCATATCGAGATAGTTGTCGTGGAAGGCATTGTTCTGTTCCGGGTCCAGCACTTCGAGCAGGGCCGATGCTGGGTCGCCGTTGAAATTGCTCTGCGCCACCTTGTCAATCTCGTCGAGGATGAAGACCGGATTGCTGCTGCCTGCCTTCAGCATGTTCTTGATGATGCGGCCCGGCATGGCTCCCACATAGGTGCGGCGGTGACCGCGGATTTCGGCTTCATCGTGCAGACCGCCCAGCGACATGCGTACATACTTGCGCTTCATGGCTGCTGCGATGCTCTTGCCCAGACTGGTTTTTCCTACGCCCGGAGGACCGTAGAGGCAGAGGATAGGACTCTTGCCGCCGCCGTTCAGTGCTCTTACGGCGAGGAATTCCAGAATGCGCTCCTTCACATTCTCCATGCCGTAGTGGTCGTGGTTCAGAATGCGCTTGGCACGGGTCAGACTGAGGTCGTCCTGGGTGTAGGAGTTCCAAGGCAAATCTACCATGGTCTGCAGGAATCCTATCTGTATCGAATAGTCAGGACTCTGCGGGTTCAGGGTGTCGAGCTTGGCAATTTCTTTCTTGAAAATCTTGGCTGTCTCTTCGCTCCAGTTCTTCTTTTTCGCCTTCTCCAGAATCTCCTTCTTCTCCGGACTGGCGTTGCCTTCTCCCAGTTCTTCCCTGATGTTCTTGATCTGCTGCTTGAGGAAGTATTCCTTCTGCTGTTCATCGAGGTCGTAGTGGGTTTTGTTCTCAATCTCAGTCTGGATGCGTAGCAGATGGCGCACCTTGTTCAGAGATCTGATGGCAATCATGATGCGCTCGCTGAGATTTTCCTCTTTCAGCATCTTGATTTTATCCTCGATGCTGAAAGGGAGGAGGGAGCACATGAAGTTGCACTGCATGTGAATGCTCGAGAGTTCGTTGATGGCCTGGATGGCCTCATCAGTATAGTTGGCGTTTGATTTGATATAGTCTGTCGCTTCGTAATGGAAGTTCTCGTAGAGCATTCTGAAGAGTTCATCGTTGTTCTCGTCAGGCCATTTCTCCGGAAGACTTTTTACGTCAATTACTGTGTAAGGCTCTTTTTGAACGAGATGTTTCATCTGACATCTGCCCAGACCCTGGATGATGATGCTCATCTGGTCTGTGCCAGGCATCTTGATAACCTTGATGAGTTTGGCGAAGACACCTACAGGGTAGAGGTCTTCTTCGTAGGGCAATTCTGTGTCTTTATTCTTTTGGCAGAATACACAGAATGTGGTGTCTGGCTTCTTTTCCAGCATCCGGACGAGATTCAGACTTTCCTTTCTGCCCACAACGATAGGGGTCATGTTGGTAGGGAAAACTACAATATCTCGCATGCAGAGGGTAGGGTACAAACCTTCTTCCTGGTCTTCGATCAGGGTTTTCGGGTCGCCCTCGTAATCTGCAATCATTTGTATTCGGGTACTTGTTCTTCTATTATCCATTTTTTTGTTATGATTTCTATTTTCCGTGCAAAGGTACTCATTTTTTGTGAAATATCGTGGAAGATGATAGATTATTTAATAATAAAATTGCTTTTTCTATATATTAGTACCCGTTTTTATAGATGTAAGTAGCTGCTTTTGCAGGTGGAAGTGGCAAATTCTGCTGTTTGCGATAAAATAAATCGGCGGCGGCTTCGTTTTCTTCTGTAAAGAGACAGAAGAATTTATGGGTAATTTTCGATTTAAACAGTTTGAGATAGAGCAAGACCGTTGTGCCATGAAAGTGGGAACTGACGGCGTTTTGCTGGGTGCATGGGCGCAAGGTGGCAGGCGGATTCTGGACATTGGTTCCGGAACGGGTCTGATTTCGCTCATGATGGCGCAGCGTTTTCCTGAAGCTGAGGTCGTAGGGATTGATATGGATGCTGATGCCTGCGGACAGGCGAGGGAGAATGTGATGGCAAGTCCGTTTCGCGACAGGGTGGAAATAGAATGCTGCAGACTGCAGGATTTCGGGGGAGCTTCGGAAGCTGCTGAGGCTTCTGGAACTGCTGAAGGTTTGAAGGCTGCCGGTGTTTTTGATGCGATAGTGAGCAATCCTCCGTTCTTTGTAGATAGCTTGAAAAATCCGGACAGTAAGAGGACGATGGCGAGACATACGGACAGCCTTCCGTTTCGCGATTTGTTTGCGGGTGTAAAACGGTTGCTTTCTGATGACGGTATTTTCTCTGCGATTGTTCCCGTAGAAGTAGTGGAGCAGTTTGTTGCAGAGTCTTGTATATTAGGTTTTTATCTTATACGGAAGTGTGGTGTGAAGACGGTAGAGCGCAAGCAGCCAAAGCGCTTTATGCTGAGTTTTGCAAAGCATCGCATTTCGCCTTATGAAGAGTGTGTTGAAACGATGATGGATTCGCAGGGAAACCGCTCGGAATGGTATAGGAAAATAACGGAAGAATTCTACCTTTTCTAGGAGTGTTGAATGTTGAGTGTTGAATGTTGAATGAACACTCCCTCTAAATTCAACACTCAACATTCAACACTCAACATTCCCTTAAAGGTTCAGCTTCTTCTGTACCAGTTTGCTGATAGCTTCTACTCTTTTGCTCTGGCGCTGGATGTCTTTATGAATATCATCTCGCACGGCATTGATGTCGTTGAAGAAATCGGCAAAGGCAGACTGAATCATGTTCGGCTTGCGGTCGTTCTTGTTCGCAAATGGGTTCACCAGCATCTTGATTCCCTTTTCTTCCAGGTGAACATCAATCTCTGCCCCCGTCATCACAGGGTCGCCATCATAATGGATTACGCCTGGCTGACTGCGGGTGATATGGAGCTTCTTGCAGCGGAACGACTTGATTTTCGAGTTCTTGTCCAACGTCTTGTTGAACATGTCGAAACTTACCTGAGGCGCCTCGATTACATCAAATGGTTCCATGATGACGACATCCATCAAACCGTCGCTCATGGATGCTTGAGGGGCAATATAGGCATTGTTGCCATACTGAGATGCGTTGGCACAGGAAATGAGGAACGCCTTATACTGCTTGGTGCCCGTCTCGTCCTCCAGCGTGTAAGTCTCAGGCTTATACTTCAATCCCTCGCGCAGGATATTTTCAGCATAAGTGATAGGACCACGCTTGCCGCTCTCGGCAAACTTCATGCTGACGAAAGCGTCAAAGCCCATGCCGCAGGTGCAGAAGAACGGGTGGTCGTTGATGACGCCATAATCCAGATCTCTAATCTGGCATTGGTTGATGACCTCTATGCATTTCTTCAGGTTCATTGGGAGCAGCAGATGTCTTGCCAATCCGTTGCCCGAACCGCAAGGCAGAATGCCGAGGGCAGTATCGGAGTGAACCAGCGAGCGGGCCACCTCGTTGACGGTTCCGTCACCACCAACCGCCACAACCACATCTACATGGTTGTTCTTCGCTTCGGTAGCAATTTCCGAAGCGTGCCCAGCTCTTTCAGTCATTCTTATCTCGTACTCAAAAAGCTCTTTGTCCAAACCAGAATCTATCAGACTCGGAACTGCCGCCTTGCTGGCTGTTCCTGAAATCGGATTCATGATGAAAAGTATCTTTTTCTTCATTATATAGTCAAGAGTTTGTAAAATTTAGGCTACAAAAGTAATAAAAATACCCAAAATAACAAGAAATATCGATTAAAAAAACTATAAAAGTAAACTTTCTTATAAAAAAAGCCGTTTATTGAGTTCTTTTTTGTATCTTTGCACCCTGAAAGTTAGAAAAGTATAAAAAAAGATAATAAAGTACACCTATTAATAATGGGACAATTACAAGAAAGATACAAGAATTATCGTGAACCTCAGAAGTATATGGCTGCCGGTGTGTATCCATATTTCCGCGAGATCACAAGTAAGCAGATGACAGAGGTAACCGACATCGATGGTCATAAAATCCTGATGTTCGGTTCTAATGCTTATCAGGGTTTGACTAACGACCAGCGTGTTATTGATGCAGCAAAGGCTGCGCTCGACAAGTATGGTTCTGGTTGTGCAGGAAGCCGTTTCCTCAATGGTACGCTCGATTTGCACGTGCAGCTCGAAAAGGAGCTTGCTGAGTTTATGGGCAAGGATGAAACTTTGTGTTTCTCTACAGGATTCTCTGTTAACCAGGGTGTCTTGGCTTGCGTTGTAGGTCGTAACGACTATATTATCTGCGATGACCGCGACCACGCAAGTATCGTAGATGGCCGCCGCCTCTCATTCGCTACCCAGCTCCACTACAAGCACAACGATATGGAAGATTTGGAGCGCGTGCTCTCTAAGCTCCCTCAGGAGGCTATCAAGCTCATCGTTGTTGATGGTGTGTTCTCTATGGAGGGCGACCTGGCTAACTTGCCTGAGATTGTAAAGCTCAAGCATAAGTACAACTGCTCTATCATGGTAGACGAGGCTCATGGTCTTGGCGTATTCGGCAAGCAGGGTCGTGGTGTATGCGACCACTTCGGTCTGACCGATGAAGTAGACCTCATCATGGGTACATTCTCTAAGAGTCTGGCTTCTATCGGTGGTTTCATCGCATCAGACAAGGATACTATCAACTTCCTCCGTCACAACTGCCGTACTTACATCTTTAGTGCATCCAATACTCCAGCAGCTACCGCTGCTGCTCTTGAGGCACTCCACATCATTCAGAAAGAGCCAGAGCGTTTCAAGAATCTGTGGGATGTAACTAACTATGCCTTGAAGCGTTTCCGCGAGGAGGGTTTTGAGATTGGTGAGACCGAGAGTCCTATCATTCCTCTCTACGTTCGCGATGCTGAGAAGACATTCGTTGTTACTAAGTTGGCTTACGATGCGGGTGTATTCATCAATCCGGTTATTCCTCCAGCATGTGCTCCACAGGATACATTGGTACGTTTTGCCCTCATGGCAACTCATACCAAGGATCAGGTAGAGAAGGCTGTTCAGATTTTGAAGAAGATTTTCGTAGAGGAAGGAATCATCAAGGCGTAATGGCAATAAGGATGGCGATAGCTGATTTCTCAGAATCGCTATATATAATAAGGTATAAAGGGCAGCTTTTTCGGAAGTTGCCCTTTTATTTTGGGCAAAAAACAAGAAAATGAATATTTTTTTGAAAAAAGTTGCCCGAAAATTTGGTGGAATCAGAAAATTGTTGTACCTTTGCACCCGCAATTCAGAAATGATGCTTACGCTAACAAGGATAAGTTGCGGTGAGAATGAAAGCGGGGTGTAGCGCAGCCCGGTAGCGCTCCTGTTTTGGGAACAGGTGGTCGCAGGTTCGAATCCTGTCGCCCC
>ENA-UERG01000695-UERG01000695.1-human-gut-metagenome-genome-assembly--contig:-NODE-695-length-31562-cov-41.146800_pt1 | contig 31562 bp, 19 predicted proteins | sample MGYA00242954_ERZ507954 | MGnify/ENA primary metagenome ERZ507954 (study PRJEB26167, sample SAMN06115478) | human gut metagenome | host: Homo sapiens | place: China:Sichuan | collected 2015-01-21... | reverse complement strand
CTTCCATGGCGAGAACTTACGACATCGAGGTATGGATTCCGTCGATGGGCATATATAAAGAAGTTTCGTCCGTTTCCAACGCCAACGACTATCAGGCAAGAAGAAACAACACGAGATTCAAAGACGCGCAGACGGGCAAGACGAGATTCGTTCATACTCTTAACGGTTCGGGGCTTGCGACGTCGAGAGTGTTCCCCGCGCTGATAGAGCAATATCAGAACGAAGACGGCTCGGTTACCATACCCGAAGTTTTAAGACCGTTTATGGGCGGACAGGAAAGAATAGAAAAGGGCAAACTTTAATAAAAACGTACGGCTCGCGGCGTAACGCCGCGAGCCGCTTAAAAACTACTATGAAAGACCTCGTATACGAATACGGAAAAGATATTCTGACGTCGGAAAATTTTCTGCGGGAAACGGCTTTTCGCCATCACGGCGCAAAGTCGTGTTTTTGTCATTCCGTATGCGTCGCTTACGAGAGCGTAAGGCTTGCGCTGAAAAGTAAGAAAAAGATAGATATGCGTTCGCTCGTAAGGGGAGCGTTATTGCACGATTACTATCTTTACGATTGGCACGAAAACGATAAAAACCATAAATTGCACGGGTATATCCACGCGAAACGCGCGCTTGAAAACGCCGAAAAAGATTTCGGCTTAAACGACGTCGAGCGGGATATAATTTTTAAGCACATGTTTCCGCTTAATATTCGTTTTCCGCGTTATAGAGAAACTTATATAGTATGTATTGCGGATAAAAAATGTTCGATGAAAGACTTTAATAAAAGAGAAAATTGCGAAAACAAACTCGCCGACGGCGAAGATTTAGGCAAAAGATTTACCGATATAGTGTTTGATTTCGACGGAACGCTCGTCGATACGAGCGACGCTATAATAAAGACGTGGCGATATACTCTTAAAGAGTACGGCTACGACTTTACCGAAGATTATTTGTCGGGTATAGTGAACGGCGTTTCGATAGAGCGTTCGCTGTCGATTTTAGGCGTAAAAGACGACGGAAATTTCGCGAAAAAGTGGCTTGAAAATCACGGCGGGTTTATAGGGGAAGCGAAGTATTTCAAAGACGCTTTGCCCGTGCTGGGCTATTTAAGAAAGTCGGGTTATCGGCTCGGAATAGTCACGTCAAGGCCGAAGAGCGAGTACGAGGCGTATCTTGCGGGATTGCGCGCCGAAAAATACGTGGATATAGTGGTGCTTGCCGACGAAACCGAAAAGCATAAACCCGACCCCGAACCGCTCGAAAAATACGCCGAACACGCGGGCGTAAAATTAACCGATTGCCTTTACGTCGGCGATATGCCGACGGATATAGCCTGCGCGAACGCGGCGAAAGCGGGTTCGTGCTTTATCCGTCGCGGTAAAGCAAAGCCCTTGCCTCAGGCGGACTACAATATCCGCTCGCTCAAAGAAATCAAAAAGATATTGAAATAATCAAACTAAACCCCGCCCGAGGAAACTTTTTAATAAGTTTCCTCGGGCGAATTTAATTATATAAAAATTTCCGTTTTTTTGTTGCAAAGAGCATTTACTTATGGTATGATATACTAAGCGAATGAGGCGAAAATTTTTTCGCATTCGGTAATTAGATAAACGGGGTTAAAAATGATTAGAAAAAGAGTTGTTGCGGCGGTATTAGTAATTGTTTTGTGTATGACTTTTGCTCCGCGTTCCGTATTGCAGGCGGCGGCGGACGGTATAAAGGAGATCGATTTTACCACCGACGCAAACGTTGCGGAAATTGAAGTCGACGATATAAGTATAGGTGAAAAACCGTCGGACAATATCGTAATGGAATATGTAGAGGATAGAACGGAAACCGAAAAGAAATTTTTAATGGATGACGGAAGTATTATGGTTCGGCAGTACGCCGCTCCGATACATATAAAAGACGAAAACGGACAGTTTCAAGAAACCGACGCTTTTATCAATACCGAAAACGCATTATACTCGGTTGAAAATACCGAAATCGAAAAAGATACGGAAGCAAACGGGCTGACCTTATACGACAATAATACCGTCGTGCCGGAATATAATGCCAACAAAATAAAGATCGGTAAGATAAAGTCCAATATTGCTACCGGATTTATTTCCTTTCCGAATCGTAACGATCAATATAAAAATTCGGGGTATTACCTGGCATACGGTACTTTGAAATATCGTATACGCAGCGTTGGCAACAATACGGCGGGAACGACAAAATATCGAGTGCGTACGGCAAGGAATTACGTCCCGCTCAATCAGATCTCGTCTGTATCCGACGTGTATTTCAGCGGGAATGCTTTGTTGACCGCTTCGAGTGTTCAGTCTACAAAAAAATGGTATCAATCCTCCGCGACGCATCAATCGAAATCCGAAACGGTCTATTTTGCGCCTGAATTTTTCAATGGCTATGCGGATATGACGTTTGTGTGGGAGGCAACGTCTACGAATGGCAATCAACATGCCGAAATCGATGTAAGAAGCGGTGAAGCCCCGGTTTTGTCGTTGTATTATTTGCCTACGGCGGGCATTAACGAAAATCAACCGTACGAAAAATTTTCGTATAACGGCGGTACGGGCAATGTTAATCTGATAGACGGAAGTCTTAACGCGACGTTCGATGTTTTGTCGATAAATACGGCAAGCAATCCGTTAACTCTTCAACTCGTTTACAATGACGACTATAACGGAGTAATGGAAGAGTTCGGTATGAAAAAAATGTTCGGCAATAATATTAAAGTCGGGTTACAACACGTTTTCGAAAAAGAAGGTAACATTGCTCGCTATATTGACGAAGACGGTTCAATCAATACTTTAATAAAGACAACGAAAGACGGTGAATCTGCTTATCATTCATTCGATAAGAGTATTACTTTGGACGGGAAAATGTCCCGCATTTACCGAAACGGTAGTACGATAATGGATTTTAGCGGGCACAATATGTATGAAATGAGCGAGATTAAAAAGGACGATTCTGATTTATCGCCGCAATATACCGTTACGTACAACTCAGGGAAAATTACTCAAATAGAAACCAAATACCTTACGAATTGCGTGGCGAGAATATCGTTATATTATAAAGGCGATCTTGTTGACTTTGCAGTCGGATACATTGATAAAGGCTCGGGATATACAAAAATTTCGCGCGTAGATTTTACGTACGATACGAACGGAAATCTTGTTAAAGTTACAAACAACGAAACCGGTAACGATAAGTTTCGTATCGTGTACGATACAAACGAAGAAAATAAATTGACGAAGATATACGACGACGCAGGAAACGTGTACACGTCAAATCTTACGCATTGGTCGAGTCCGAGTGTATTAAAAAGGAATTGCGCGTGGCATTCTTTCGGAAATTACGGAGGAGAAACTCAATCGATCGGAGGGACGTCTTTTACGGCTGACGAAGCCGTAACGAAAGTGGAATACAAAGAGAACGACGCCATAGTAAAAACGAGAAATGTAGCAAGAAAAAGCGGCGCTATTACAAGCGAATGGGTTACGGACAACAGTAACGGTAAAACGCATATTACGACTAAATTGGTAAGTGCGTCGACTCTTGACTCATCTTCGAAAACTAACGTATACACTTATACCTACGCTCTTGACCATAAAAACAACGTTTCGATAGAGAAAAATTCCGCAGAACCGGGTGGCGAAGCCGATGTGAGAATCGGAACAGACCATGGTATTGTCAACGTCGAGGGGCAGAGTTATTGCGTCGGGCTTCTGCTTGAATGCGCGGGAAATGCGCGCGCCGAAATAAAAGTCAACGGTGCGGTTATGGAGCGGGTGTCTTTCAACGGGGCAAACAAAACTTACGTAACCGTGTCGTTGCCGTACGTTACGACGGCAACGCTTGTAAGCGTGAATAATACGGGGGTCAATACGATAAAGATTCTCGACGCAACCTACAATACCCACGTAGGACAATCTACCGTTCGTTCCGTATATAAAGGAGAAGATAAAAACTATATAAGCAGCGTAACGACGCGTAAAAAGGGTGTAATTTATGAAACGCAGTATAATAATTGGGGCAGAACAACGAGAGTTTTCGAAACCGATTATAAGTCGGGCAAGGCAGTACAAGAAAGTTATACTTACGCGTATAACGGTGAAAAACTTACCGGTATAACGGGCGAAGGAAAGAGCGTTTTGTATTCTTATCCGTCTGCCGCTAAAAAGGTTATTACCGTTAAAAACGGTTCGGACGTCATATTGAAGTCAACCGTTGAAACGACGGATAATATAAGTAATTATACGATTAAGCGTACGGATAACGGAATCGTAACAAAAACTAATTACGATTTGTTGGCGGGCGACGTGCGGCTTAAAAAGATTGAATCGGACGGAACGATAACCGAATACGGTTACGATAGCGACGGGCACGTGGTTTCGATAACGCAGAACGGAATAACGCAGAATATAGACTATACCGATTTGCGTACGAACGGGTATCGGTTAGGCAATGCGTATTCGTTGACAAGAGATAATTCGTCTTTAATAACGAAGATAAGCAGAAATAACGGAAACGATGAAGACGTAGATTTGCTGTCGATAGATTACAATGGGGGTAAAGTGCAGAAGAAAGAATATGCTAACGGAGATACGCTGTCTTATGCGTACAATTACGGCTACGGTATGCGTGCTTCTGCAACGTGGAACGACGCGTACGGCGAAACGCTGATTGATTATGGCTATACCGATTGGAAACTTACGGACGTTACGCAAAGCGTAAACGGTATAGTTAAACTTGCGTACAATTACAGCGATTCGGATACAGTAAAGAGGCTGACGGTAGACGGCGACGTCAAAGCCGCGTACGAATACGTTTATGATGATTTTGGTTTATTACAATCCTTTGCTATGAGCAGAGATAACGGTAGTTCGTCTGTTATGGCGAGTTATTGGTATAACGATAATAACACTTTGTCAATTATCGATCAAACCGGTTATGCAACGTTTTATTACTATGACGCTATTGACAGAATAAGCGAAAAGCGCATACAGATCGGGGGAAAAGTAGTAGGAAACCCGAGTTATACGTATTTGAGCGGAACGGATTATACTACTGGTAAAATAGCGACGATTACGGATAAAGTAACTGACAAGCAACAGAAATACGAATATAGCGGTAATCGCATAAGCAAATATTACGACGAAGTTAGCGGGTCTACACGGCAATATTCGTATGACGCTGCGGGCAGATTGCTTTCGGACGGATTGAGAACGTACGCCTACGACGCGTACAATAATCTTACCCGGAAGAGCGGAACCGGCGGAACTACGACTTTTAAGTATGACGCAAAAGATAAAACGAGGTTGACGTCGGTATTAAACGGGTCCGACGAAAAATATTTTTCGTACGACGCGTCGGGGAATATTACTACGTATAAAGGCGAAACGAAAAATTCGCCGCAGAATTTGTATTGGTCGCGCGGTAATAAACTTAAAAGCGGTCGGATAGGTTTATACTTTGAATATGAATACGACGCGAATAATATCCGATACAAAAAAACGGTAAACAACGACGAAACGGTGTATTATTATAACGGAACTACGCTCATATCCGAACGTACGGGTAACGATTATATAAGATACTTGTATGACGAAAGCGGAATATGCGGAATGACTTTCAACGGGATGCCATACTATTTCGAAAAAAATATTATGGGCGACGTTATGCGCGTTTACGATCAGAAAGGTGTAAAAGTTGCTGAATTTACTTACGATTCTTACGGTAATATTTGCAGCGAAACCGGCGATATGGCATACTATGTAAAGATAAGATACCGCGGGTATTATTACGACAATGAAACGGGGTTCTATTATTTACAGTCGAGATATTACGACCCGAGCATAGGTAGATTTATTTCTGCCGATCAGCCGGAATTGATTCCGAGCCTTGCTATGAATATAGGTCAACTTAATTTGTATGCCTATTGTAATAACGACCCCATATCTTATACCGACGAAAGCGGCGAAGGTATTGTCGCGATTATCGCGGTTTTGGTTGTGTGCGCGGTCATCGGCGGTACTATCGGCGGTGTCGTAAGTTATAATAAAGGCAACACCGGTTGGGATTTAACCAAAGATATTATACTCGGCACGGCTATGGGGTTTGCAGGTGGCGGATTGTTGATGGCTGTTGGCGGTGCTGGTATAATGGTTTTTTCATCAGGTGCAAAGATTATATTTGGTGTTTCGGCATTAAGAGTGTCGGCGATAGGATTATTAACTTACAATTTGGCGGCAACAGTTATTGCTCCGTTGTATGGAATTAAAATGAATATTATTGAATTTCAAGCGCCGCAAGATAACACTACACCCACGGATGTTAAAATTTTAACGGAGTGAGGGGCGTTCTGTATGGTAAGATTTGAAGGTCAATTAAACGAAGAATGCAAAAAATTTTTGAAAAGGCAAAAATTTTTTGCGGCAGTTGTGTCGATTGCATTTTCATTTACGGTAACTGCGCCTATAATAATAGTGTTCGCGCTTGCTGTTACAAAATGGATATTTTTATGCCTCATTTTACTTTTAGCCTTCCATATATATCAGTATTATTACGATAGAATCGGGTATCCTGTGAGTATATCTGTAAGTGAAGATTATATACAAGCCATTGGCTCTACCAAAAAACAAGAATGTTCTACAAGTATTGAGCATATCGTACAAGTCGTGGATATGGGAAGTTGGTATAGGTTGATATTCAATTTTAAGATAAATAATCTTTTTATCTGTCAAAAGGATTTGCTTGTTGAGGGTACTTTGGAAGAATTTGAAGAGATTTTCAAAGACAAACTTGTAGTATACGAACCGAAGAAAAAATGAAAATAAGGAATAAAAATGACAATTTTTTATTTTACGGCGATGTTTGTTGCTCCGTTGTATGGGATTAAAATGCAGACAATCGAATATGGCGAGCCTACGCAGCAGACTGTGCCTACCGACGTTAAAATTTTAACGACTTAACGGGGGAATGTTATGATAGTTTTTAAGGGTAATTTGAACCCCGAATGTAGAGAGTATATGAAAAAAATAAAAATCATTGAATGGATTGTCAGTGTGGTAGGGGCATTTATTGCGACGTCATGGGTGGTAGTGTTAGTTGCATTAGCCGTTACGAAATGGTTGTTTTTACTCCTTATACCGCTATTGATTCTGATAATGGCTGATTTTTATCGACAAAGAGGGGGCTATCCTACGTACGTACAAATCGATGAAGATTATATCACGAGTAAAGGTGATAATCCGAAAGAATTTACGAGTTTCAGCCTTGACGACGTTCTGGAAGTTATAGATATGGGTACGTGGTATAAATTTAAGTTTAATTTGAAAGTTAACGTTTTTACTATTTGCCAAAAAGACTTGATAGTCGAGGGAACTTTGGAAGAATTTGAAGAGATTTTCAAAGATAAACTTGTGGATGCCGGACAAAAATAATATGAACCTTGCCAAAACGCCGCTATTTCCGCGCTTTTTGGCAAATTCTCGTTTGAAGTACGTTCAGTACGTCTGCGCTCGCCTTTACCGAAAATCATCGAAAATATCGGCGTTTTGGTTGCGGGCAAGTCTGACGGCGTATTTTTAGACTAATACAAGGCGTGCGAACGGGTTAATACTTGACGTATAAGCCGCAAGCAGAACGAAGTATTTGTCAAAAACACCTCGTCAGACCGTGGTTCGTATTATTCTTGTCCGGCATACGAACCGAAGAAAAAGCAAAATGAGGAATAAACGGCGAAAAAAATGATTATTTTTAGAGGCAAACTAAACGAAGAATGTCTAAAATACATAAAAAAGAAAAAATTGCTTGGTGCATTTATACACTGTATCGTTTGTTTTTTATTAACGGCTATTCCTGTTATGTGCTTTGCGTTTGCTGTTTCTTATTGGTGCCTGTTATCGTTAATATTTACGTGCGCGTTATGTATGGGTATTACGAGTGCAGACAGGTCTTTCAAGGATATTCCTACTGAAACGCGTATCGATGACGATTATATTACGTCTATCGGTTCTCAATGCAAAAATACCGTACCGCTAAACGAAATATTGGAAATAACTGATATGGGAACGTGGTATAAATTAAAATTTAATCTGAAATTCAATATGTATTTCGTTTGTCAAAAGGATTTACTTGTCGAGGGTACTTTGGAAGAGTTTGAAGAGATTTTCAAAGATAAACTTAAAACCCCGCCCGAGGAAACTTTTTAATAAGTTCCCCCGGGCGGGGTTGAGTTTAAGTAAATATCAGAATAATTGTTTGCGGCGTTCTTTTTTGGAGAGGTCGGATAATTTCGTTCCGTCGACGGTAACGCTGGAATTCATAAGGTCGTAGGTCGATTTTATAGATTGCTTTTTAGCCGCGTAAACTATATCGTAATGCTTTACGCCCGCGCTGAATACCGCAATCAACGCCTCGTAAGAATCGGCAACCGTCGTGTAAAGCGTTTTCGGCTTATCCGGTTTTACGTCTTTTACGGCAAAATCGAGATTGCCCGTGGTGTGGCGGGGCGGTTCTTTCGAGGCAAGCGCTTCGAGAGTTTGCAGAATTTCGTCCTTTTTGCCCGTGGCGTCTACGGTGAGCGTTAAACGCATCTGATAAATATCGCTTATTTTAACCGCCGTTCCGTTTATTACGATTTCACGCGGTTTTACTTCTATAAGCGGTTTGTTTTTGGTGGGGTATTGTTTGAACGCGTTGGGTATCATGCTTATCGCAAATATAAGGCAGACAAGCGTAAGCGCGCCCGAAATAAACGACATCGAACCGCCGCCGTTTTGTATTCCGCCTAAAATTATTGTCAAGCCCATGCCGCCCATTAAAACTATTAACAGCGCCGAAAGCATTACCGTTTTTTTGCGTTCTTTTTTATTGAAAGCGACGTCGGGATAAAACGCCGTGGTCGCTTTTTTGACTTCGCCCGTTTCGTTTACTTCCGCGTTGTCTGCGGAAACGGTTTCATTTTTCATAACGTCCTCGCTTGATATAAGTGTTTTTAAGTATACATTATTCCCGATTTTTTGTCAATCTAATGTCGCGCATATAAGTAAAAATGTTGTTTTGAGTTGATTTTTGTTGTTTTTATAGCGTTTTAAGGCAATAAATCAAAGAAATAAATAAAAAAACAACAAAAAACAATAAAAATTCATTGACAAAACCACGCTTATGATATATAATGAAAAAGTAAAAGGCGAAAGTCCGCGAAAAAAGCGGATAATTTGATTTTAACGGAGGGGAATATGCCGCAATATTATTCGGGCAAAATAGCCAAATCCGACAGAATAGATTTTTTGAAAGACACGCTTTACGCCAAAATGCCGGAGATAGAATCCGACAGGGCGGTGCTTATAACCGAGTCGTACAAAGCGACCGAGGGCGAGCCGATTATCCTTCGCAGAGCGAAGGCTTTTAAGCATATACTCGAAAATATTCCTATCGTCATCCGCGACAAGGAACTTATCGTAGGTTCGGCTACCGTTCAGCCGCGTTCCTGTCAGGTGTTCCCCGAATATTCTTTCGAGTGGCTCGAAAACGAATTCGACACGGTCGCGACGCGCGCCGCCGACCCGTTCTATATTTCTGACGAAAACAAGAAAATTCTTCACGAAGTATACAAGTACTGGAAGGGCAAAACCACGAGCGAACTCGCCACGTCTTATATGGCGAAAGAAACGCTTACGGCTATGGCGCACAATATGTTTACCCCCGGCAACTATTTCTATAACGGAATAGGGCACGTTACGGTAGACTACGGCAAGATTCTTGCGGGCGGGTTTTCGGCTCTTATAAAAGAAGTCAAAGACGAACTCGAAATCACGAAACCCGGCGACGCGAATTATTGCAGAAAGCACGCGTTTTTAACCGCACTCGTAACGTCTTACGAAGCGGCTATAGCCTACGCCAAGAGATACGCGAAACTCGCTGCCGAACTCGCGGCGAAAGAAAATAATATCGAGCGCAAAAACGAACTTCTGTTAATCGCAAAAAACTGCGACAGAGTACCGGAATACGGCGCGACGAATTTCTACGAAGCGTGCCAGAGTTTCTGGTTTATTCAGATGCTTTTGCAGGTCGAATCGAGCGGACACTCCATTTCGCCCGGAAGATTCGATCAATATATGTACCCGTATTACCTTAAATCCCGCGAGGGCGGCATGACCAGAGAATTCGCGCAGGAACTTATGGACTGTATATGGGTTAAACTCAACGATCTCAACAAGTGCAGGGATAAAGATTCGTCGGAGGGTTTCGCGGGATATTCGCTTTTCCAGAACCTGATTGCCGGCGGTCAGAACGCTGCGGGCGAAGACGTTACCAACGACTTGTCGTTTATGTCTATAACGGCTACCGAACACGTCTTTTTACCGCAACCGTCCTTCTCGGTAAGGGTATGGAACGGCTCTCCGCACGACTTTCTGATACGCGCAGCCGAACTTACCCGTACGGGCATAGGTTTCCCGGCGTACTATAACGACGAAGTAATAATACCCGCGTTGATGGCAAGGGGACTTACCATGGAAGACGCGAGAGAATACAACATAATCGGTTGCGTAGAGCCGCAAAAGGCGGGCAAGACCGACGGCTGGCACGACGCGGCGTTCTTCAATATGGTTCGTCCGCTCGAAATGGTTTTCTCCAACGGCTACGAAAACGGCGAAAGGGTAGGTATTCAGACGGGCGACGTCGCCGAAATGAAGAGTTTCGACGAATTTTTCGCGGCGTATAAAGCGCAGTCCGATTATTTCGTATCGCTGCTCGTAAACGCCGACAACGCTATCGACGTGGCTCACGCCGAAAGATGTCCGCTCCCGTTCCTTTCGGGTATGATTGAAAATTGTATCAAACGCGGCAAGAGCGTACAAGAGGGAGGCGCCGTATATAACTTCACGGGGCCGCAGGGTTTCGGCATAGCCAATATGGCAGACGCTTTGTGGGCGGTAAAGACGCTTGTTTTCGATACGGGCAAATATACGCTTGCCGAAATCAAAGAGGCGCTCGAACATAACTACGGCAAAGATATGGACGATCACGCCGCCGAAAAACTCACCGTAACCGTGTGCAAAGAACTCGCGGCGGCGGGTAAAACGCTCGGCGACGAAGACGTAAAAGCCGTGTATAGAGCGATTAAAACGAATAATTGTTCCGAAGAAGAAAAACGCAGATACGATAAGTTGCTTACCGATATACAGGATCTCCCCAAATTCGGTAACGACAATCGCGAAATAGACGCTATGGCTCGCGAAGCGGCTTACGTTTACACCAAAGAAATAGAAAAATATCGCAATCCGAGGGGCGGAAGGTATCAGGCGGGGCTTTATCCCGTTTCGGCTAACGTTCCGCTCGGCGCGCAGACGGGCGCGACTCCCGACGGAAGACTTGCGTATACTCCGATTGCCGACGGCGTTTCGCCTGCGGCGGGCAGAGATACCAAAGGCCCGACGGCTTCGTGCAATTCGGTTTCCGCGCTCGACCACCTTATCGCTTCCAACGGCACGCTGTTCAACATGAAATTCCATCCGACGGCTCTCGCGGGCAGAAACGGGCTTGAGAACTTCGTATCGCTCGTGCAGGGATTTTTCGATCGCAAGGGCATGCACATGCAGTTCAACGTCGTTTCGCGAGAAACTCTCCGCGACGCGCAAAAGCACCCCGAAAAATATAAATCGCTCGTCGTAAGGGTAGCGGGCTATTCGGCTCTGTTTACGACGCTTTCCAGATCGTTGCAGGAAGACATCATCAATCGTACCGAGCAAGGGGGATTCTGATGGAAGACTACCTTTCGATAAAGGGCAGAATATTCGATATTCAGCGGTTTTCGGTACACGACGGCAAGGGGATAAGAACGATAGTTTTCCTGAAAGGCTGTCCGCTCCGTTGCAGGTGGTGCTGTAACCCCGAATCGCAGACTTTCGATATTCAGAAGATGACGCTTGCCGGTAAAACCAAAACGGTCGGCAGGGACGTTACGGTAGAAGAGATAATCGACGAAGTCGAACGCGACAGGGCGTATTATAAACGTTCCGGCGGCGGGCTTACGCTTTCGGGCGGAGAAAGTCTTTGCCAACCCGATTTCGCCGTAGGTCTTTTACGCGCGGCGAAAGAACGCGGACTTACCACCGCTATGGAATCCACGGGTTTCGCCGATTTTTCGATAATATCCCGTTATCTGCCTTATCTCGATACTTATCTTATGGATATAAAGCATACGGATAGTAAAAAGCACGAAGAATTTACTACCCGCCCCAACGGACGAATACTCGAAAACGCAAGAAAAATCGCCGATTCGGGTATGTGCGAACTTATAATCCGTACTCCCGTTATTCCTACGTTTAACGCAACGAAAGAAGAGATAGGCAGAATAGCGGAATTCGCGTCGTCGCTTAAAGGCGTAAAGAAAATGCATTTACTGCCTTATCACAGAATAGGCAGCGACAAATACGCGGGCATAGGCAGAGAATATTCGATGGGCGATATAGAGCCGCCTTCGAAAGAACTGATGAACGAACTCTTGGAAGTCGTAAATTCTTACGGCTTAAAAGGACAGATAGGCGGTTAAAATGGATATAGAAAAAATCGTCGAAGAAGTCGTAAAGACTTTGAAAAGCGACAAAAAAATGACTCTTTCGCTCGCCCGCGAACTTTCGCGGCGAATGACCGAAGAGGCGAAAAAAAACGGCAATAAACTCGTGATTTCGATAGTGGACGAAAAGGCTCGCCCCGTGCTTACCGAAGTTATGGACGACGCTTTTCTCGTAAGTTACGACGTTGCCAACCGCAAGGCGTATACTTCGGTTGCGATAAAGATGAGCACGGCGAAACTCGCCGAAGAAGTCAAATCGGGCGGCTCGCTCGAAGGGCTTGACACCCGCGACGGACTTATCTTTTTAGGCGGCGGCGCGCCGCTCGTCGCAGGCGGTAAGGTCATCGGCGGCATAGGAATAAGCGGCGGAACGGCGAAAGAAGATACGGCTTACGCCGAAACCGCGGTAAAGATTTTCAACGAAATAATATAAGGTTATAAAAATACGGGCTGACGCGTTTTACAAAACGCGTCAGCCCGTTTGCTTTCCGAATTTATTCGGCGGCAGGTTGCGGTGCGATAGCGGCGACTTTTTGTTTCTTTGCGGTCTTTATCCAATTTATATAACCGTAAACGTCGTTTAACAAAAATACGCAAAAACAGACGATAACCGCTATCTGTGACGGGTCTTTCGCGCAGGCGAACGCCCATAATATAATCAACACTACGTCATTGCTCGCGTAAAACAGACTGTGAAGCGGACTTCTTCTGAAAGTAAAATAAACGGATATAAAACTCGTCGCGACCGAAACCGTGCTCGTTACTATGCTTGCCGTGCCGAGCGCCGATAAAATAAAGTAGAACGCGAAAGTTACGGCGGCGGTTAAGCAAAACGCGAAAATCATCTCTTTACCGCTTATTTTGTCGTTGATTTTAACCTGCGAGCGGTTCCCGTTAAACGGGTGGGTAAGCCAACTTATAAGCGAAAATACCGCCATAGGCACAGACATTCCCGCATAAGTAATCATTTCGCCGTAATAAGCGAAACCGTATGAAATAATCGCGTAGATTATCCCGAAAACTATCATCAGGACCTGACCGACGGGGTTGCCCTTTGCCGTAAATATGAGAGCCGTCGCGCCGATAAGCGACGCTGCGAGCGACAGATACTCCGAGCCTTTCGTGGCAAAAAACGATACGGCTATCACCGCCAATGAAGTAAACCATATTACGTAGTCGAGTAATCTGAACGCGCCGAAAAGTTTTTTCATAAATATTACCTCGTAAAAATAAAAAACGCCTGCCAAACGTACCTTCAAAGACCTAACGGCACGTTTTGCAAACGCCAAAGCATTTGCGTTACCCGGTGGCAACGAATTATTATCACGACGGATATGATAACAGAAAATCTTACGATTGTCAAACGTTAAATCCGACGAGTTCGGCTCCCGTAAAAAAAATTTTATAAATTTGTAAACAAAATTATTAAAACGCTTGACAAAATTAAAACGGCGTAGTAGAATGTGGGTAAAAAGGAAGTGAGATTGAAAAGATGAAGAAATCGGTGTACAGTTTGCTTTTAAGCGACGATTTTATCGGAAAGATAGACGAGTTGGCTGCCGTGTCCGGCGTGAGTCGTTCGGTTATGGTAGACAGAGTGCTTGCTCATTACCTTGCGGAGGAAACCGTCGAAATGAAAATGAACGGAGTTTTCCGACGTATGGAAGAGATGCTCGGTAACTACGCCGCTCTGAAGTTCGTCAATCAGGCGTCGGAGTGCATGGCTTCGGTGCAAAGCGCGCTTTCGTACAGGTATAATCCTACCGTCAAATATGCGATTGAATTGTTCCCTTCGGGGGCGTTGGGGCAACTGAAAATATCCCTCCGCACGACGAGCGACGAATTGCTTAAAATTATGGAAAGATTCTATTCGCTTTTCATAACGATTGAAAAAAAATATATCGGAGAAAGGGCGTACGCCTACGACGGCGCGCGTTTCGTAAGGGTGTTCGTCCGCCCCGACGGCATGACCGTTGAAAAGGCGGGCGAGGCTATCGCCGAATACGTCGCGGACTTCGATAAATATCTCGGTATATACTTTTCCGCTTTGAGCGACGAAAGAGTCGCCCGCATGAAAGTCGAGGCGGAATATGCAAAAAATATAGTTAAAAAGGAAGTGATATTATGAACACGCAGAACATGACCGCCAAGAGCGTAGAAGCGTTGAACGCCGCTCAAAGGTTGGCGAGAGAGAACGGCAACAGGGAGATCGATCAGCAACATCTGCTTGCCGCTTTAATAGGTCAGGACGGCGGACTTATTCCGCAGTTGCTTACGAAAATCGGCGTAAATAAGACGGTTATCGCACGTTTGACCGACGAGGCGATAAGCCGCATAGTCAAAGTTTCCAACGGCAACGGCGAATATATAACTCCCGCCCTTAACGAGGCTTTAGACGAAGCCGAAAAACAGGCTAAAGATATGAAAGACGAGTTCGTTTCGGTCGAACATCTCTTCTACGGTCTTATAGAAAAACCGAACGCGGAAGTCGGAAAGATTTTCGAATCGGCGGGCGTAGACAAAAACGCCTATATGAAGGCGTTGGCGGAAGTCCGCGGCAACGTAAGAGTTACGAGCGAAAATCCCGAAGACACTTACGACGTGCTGAATAAATACGGTCAGGATCTCGTCGAAAGGGCGAGGACGGGTAAACTCGACCCCGTTATCGGCAGGGACGAAGAGATAAGAAACGTTATTCGTATTCTTTCGAGAAAAACCAAAAACAACCCCGTGTTGATAGGTGAAGCGGGCGTAGGTAAAACCGCTATCGCCGAAGGTCTTGCCATAAGGATAATGAAAGGCGACGTTCCCGAAAACCTTAAAGACAGAAAGTTGTTTTCTCTGGATATGGGCGCGTTGGTGGCGGGCGCGAAGTACCGCGGCGAGTTCGAAGAAAGGCTTAAAGCCGTGCTTTCCGAAGTCAGGAAAAGCGAAGGTAAGATTATCCTTTTCATCGACGAATTGCATACGATAGTCGGCGCGGGTAAAACCGAAGGCGCGATGGACGCGGGCAACCTGCTTAAACCTATGCTTGCAAGGGGCGAACTCCACTGTATCGGCGCGACAACCCTGGACGAATATCGTAAATATATCGAAAAAGACCCCGCGTTGGAGCGTAGATTTCAGCCCGTTATCGTAAACGAACCCACGGTGGAAGATACGATTACGATTTTAAGAGGGCTTAAAGAGCGTTACGAAGTCTATCACGGCGTTAAAATTCAGGACGGCGCTCTGATAGCCGCCGCTACTTTATCCGACAGATACATTACGGACAGATTCCTGCCCGATAAGGCTATCGACCTCGTGGACGAAGCGTGCGCGAATATCAAGACCGAAATGAACTCCATGCCGAGCGAAATGGAAGACGTAAAGCGTAAGATAATGACGCTCGAAATCGAAGAGACGTCGCTCAGAAAAGAAACGGATAAACTCTCGGTCGCAAGGCTCGAAAGTTTAAGAAAAGAGATAGCGGACTTAAAGGAAAAATACGCGGCGATGAACGCCAAATTACAGACCGAAAAGGACTCTATCAATAAAGTGCAGAAACTCCGCGAAGAGATCGAATCGGTCAACCGCGAAGCCGAAAAAGCCGAAAGGGAGTACGACCTCGATAAAGCCGCCAAACTCCGTTACGGCAGATTGCCCGAACTTAAAAAACAACTCGCCGAAAGCGAAGAAAAAGCCGCTTCCGACGAAAACGACCTTTTGCACGATAAAGTTACCGAAGAAGACATCGCCAAAATCGTATGCCGCTGGACGGGTATTCCCGTATCCAAACTCATGCAGGGCGAAAGAGAAAAACTCCTTTCTCTCGAAGACGTGTTGCACAAACGGGTAATCGGTCAGGACGAAGCCGTCCGCGCCGTCGCCGAAGCCATTTTAAGGGCAAGGGCGGGCATTGCAGACCCGACCAGACCGCTGGGTTCGTTCCTGTTTTTAGGACCTACGGGCGTAGGTAAAACGGAACTTGCGAAAACGCTTGCAAAAACTCTTTTCGACGACGAAAAGAATATGATCAGACTCGATATGAGCGAATATATGGAAAAGTTTTCGGTTTCCCGTCTTATCGGCGCTCCTCCGGGATACGTCGGTTTCGAAGACGGCGGACAACTTACCGAAGCGGTGAGAAGAAAACCCTATTCGGTGGTATTGTTCGACGAAATCGAAAAGGCGCACCCGGACGTTTTCAACGTTCTTTTGCAGGTTCTCGACGACGGTCGTATAACCGATTCGCAGGGGCGCACGGTAGATTTTAAGAATACGGTAATAATCTTGACGTCCAATCTCGGTTCGTCCGCCATACTCGACGGTATCGACGAAAACGGCGAAATAAAAGAAGAAGCCAAAGAAGAAGTGATGAGGCTTCTGAAATCGAGTTTCAGACCCGAATTTTTGAACCGTCTTGACGAGATCGTGTTCTATAAACCGTTGCAAAAGACCGAAATCGGCAAGATAGTCGATCTTATGCTCGAAGGGCTTAAAAAACGGCTCGAAGAACAGCAAATCGAACTCAATATCACTTCAACGGCGAAAGATTATATAATCGATAACGGTTACGACCCCGTTTACGGCGCAAGACCGTTAAAGAGATTTATCCAACGCACGGTAGAAACGATGCTTGCCAAGAAAATTATCGGCAACTATTTTGCCCCCGGCGATACGGCAGTCGTAGATTACGACGGTTCCGACCTCACCGTATACAAACGCAAATAAGTTCCCGCATACAACGGTAACTTAAAGTTCGCGGGTTTTGTCCTTCCGGGGAATGACGGTAAACAAACAATCTGTCATTCCGAACGAAGTGAAGAATCCCCGCAATAAAGGTCGGAGCGGCTGTATTGTCGTTCGTACTCCAATCTTCGTGTATGCTCTCCCGCTTCAACGGGAGAGCATACTCCCGGAAGGGTGGTATTTTTCGGAGTTTATACGAAAAACGAAAAAGCCGGAATGCAAGAAAATTCTTGCGTTCCGGCTTTAATCATATCGTAAATTTGTTCGTAGATTATATTATTTGATGTACATTTTTCGTATTTATTTTATCACTATTATATTGGTGTGTCAACGATTTTACGCCCGTTTACGCAAAATTTTCACTTGACACTCAAAATCTATTTAATTTTTACCCCTATTTTTCGGCATTTTTGTTCATGAAATAATATAATCTACGAACAAAATTTTAAGGTGTACGAAAGGAGAAAAAATGAAAAACGCAAAAAGAAACGTAATAGTTTCGGCTATGCTTGCCATCGCGCTTTGTATGAGCGTTATAGCAGGCGCAACTTTCGCATTGTTCACGTCCGATAGCAGCGTAAACATAGCGATTACGTCGGGTAACGTAGAAGTAACGGCTACGGCTTCGGCGTTAAAAGTTTATTCGCCCAAGGCGGTAAACGAAACCGGAATCGCAGACGGCGACAACGCCGTAGACGAAAACGGCGGCAAATTCGTAAACGGCGGAACGGCTACCTTGACGGGAAGCGAACTTAAACTCGATAACATGACCCCCGGCGACAAAGTAAACTTTAATATTAAAGTCGAAAACAAGTCTACCGTAACCGTCAAATACAGAACCCGTATTTATTGCGGAGAAGATAACGGATTGTACGCCGGTCTGAAGTATTCGATTACGAACGGAACCGAAACGTACGAGAGTATGGCGATTACCGATTGGGCGACTTTAACTCCCGACGTTAAAGAAGTAGCGAATCTCGATTGCAAAGTCGAACTCCCCGTAGACGCGGGCAACGAATACAAGAACAAGAGTTGTAAACTCGTATATCAGGTCGAAGCGGTACAGGGTAACGCCGAAACCGCGAACGATACCAGATATTACACTCTCGCGCAGTTCAACGTTTTAACCGAAATTCCCGCGGGTGTAAAGAACGTATATCTCAATATCGGCGCGGTATCTCTTAAAAACGGCAGCGTAGTTGTCGGTAACGAAGATATGGCAGACTTATACACGAGCGTAACGGGCGAATATACGGTTGGGCAGACTCTTGAAGACGGACGTAAAATCGTACGCGTATGGAATGAAGAAAAGAAAATCTACCTTGCGAACAGCAATAAGAACGGTATAAAATTATACGTTTCGGGTTCCGTAAACGATAATAACGATTACGGCTTAAACAATATGGGAGACGGTCCGTTCCCGAATTCGCTTACTTTCAAAATTCCCGACGCTTCGTCTATAATTTTCGAAAAAGACTTCACCGTCAACGGATATTTCCGTATGTCGCCGAGTTGGAACGATAACAAAACTCTCGGCGGCGGCGTCGCAAGCCACGAAGTCGAAAGCGTACGTTTTGAAGGCAGCACGTTTAACGGTATCTGGATTCAGAACGGAAGTTTCGCTACGAGGAGTTTGACCTTGGACGGTTGTACGTTCAATAATTACGAGAACAAAAAATATCCGAATGATTCGAATCCTTTGTGGTTCTGCAATATCAAGACTTGCGATATAACAATAAAGAATTGCGAATTTAATGCGTCCCGCCCGATAAAGGTCGTTGAGCAAGCCGTAGACGGCGCAAATGTAACTATCGAAAACAACACTTTCAATATGGGCTACGCAAACAGCGCGAACGAAAGCGGTAAGTTCAAAAATGCGGCGATTATGTTCTCTACGATTACCAACGACTCTACTCTCGGAAACGTAGTCGTTTCTGGTAATAAAGTCAACGGCGGCGTTGCCTTACTTACGTTCTTTAATCCCTCGCAGATAACCATGGCTGAAGGAGCGACGTTCGTCGTATCCGGCAACACGCTTGCAAGCGGAGTTAAGTTAAGCGTAGTATGGAAGAGTGAGACCGAATATCTTCCTACGTTCGTTGAAGCGGCGTAAATAATAATTTTACGTAATTAAAACGCGGGGCGGAAAAGTTGTAAAGACTTTTCCGCCCCGCGGACTTTATTGCGTTTTTAGTCAATCCGGTATATAAAGCCCGTTATAAGCCGTAGATATTCATAAAATTTTATTCTTCTTTCGATTTTTTTGCGGGGCGAAACGCGCCCGCCGGGTATTCCTCTTTTTCAGCGCCGCTAAACGGCTCGTTTTTTACTTCTTCGTCGTTTGCTGCCGTTCAGAGTTGCTTTTCGTTCGTAAATATAAGTTTTATAGCCTGATAAACGTGTTTGACGTATACGAGTTCGACTTTACCGGCGAATTTTTGCATGCCGTCGCGGTTTTTGGCGGGCAGAACGATTTTTTTCGCGCCCAGCCTTACGCATTCCGCGACGCGTTTTTCGGCTTGCGTAACGCCTCTTACTTCGCCCGTCAGACCTATTTCGCCGAAAGCGCAGACTTCTTTCGGTACGGGTATATTGTTCGCTCCGCTTGCTAAGGCGAGCGCAACCGCAAGATCAGCAGCCGGCTCCGAGAGTTTTATTCCTCCCATTACGTTCACGTATACGTCGAGCGCGTAAAACGGCGTATACGCGCGTTTTTCCATTACGGCGAGCATTAAAAGCAGCCTGTTCATATCTATCCCTACCGGCATTCTTCTCGGAAGCCCGAAAGCGGTTTTGGAAAGCAGCGTCTGAATCTCTACCGCCATGCACCTGTTGCCCGAAATCGTAGGGGTTACTATCGTACCGGCTTCGTTACCGCGTTCGTCGGAAACGAAAATACCGTCGTAGTCTTTAACCCCGCGTATGCCGTCTTCGCGCATTTCGAAAACGCCGACTTCCTGCGCCGAACCGAAACGGTTTTTGACCGCGCGGAGAAGTTTGTAGTTGTCCTGCGGTTGCCCCTCGAAATAGAGTACCGTATCCATAATGTGTTCGAGAACTTTCGGCCCCGCGATCGCGCCGTCTTTGGTTACGTGCCCTATTACGAATACGGTCGTTTTACCCGACTTTGCAAAACGCATAAGACGGGAAGCACATTCTTTAATCTGACCGACGCTGCCCGCCGAAGAATTCATTTCTTCGAGGTAGACCGCCTGAATGGAGTCCACGATTAAAAAGTCGTATCCGTCGGCGCAGTCTAAAACGTTGTCGAGCGAGGTTTCGTTTATCACCATAAGTTCCGAAAAATCGCCTTTAAGCCTTTCGCATCTCATTCTTACCTGCGCGCGGCTCTCTTCCGCCGAAGCGTAAAGCACTTTGTATTTTTTCGAAAGGGTACACGCAACCTGCGTCATAAGGGTCGATTTGCCTATGCCGGGGTCGCCGCCGAGAAGTACGAGCGACGAGGGAACTATACCGCCGCCGAGAACGGTGTCGAGTTCGTCCACGCCCGAATTTATTCTTATAGTCTTTTCGGCTGCAACGTCGCCGAGTTTCACGGGGCGTTCGTAGTTTTTCTGCGTTTGTTTTTTGTCGCTTTGCGTTGCGGTTTCGATAAGTTCTTCGGTTATCGAGCCGAAAGTGCCGCAGGACGGACATCTTCCGAGCCAGCCGGGCGTTACCGCGCCGCATTCCGAGCAGACGTATCTGCTCGTCGTTTTGTTTTTTGCCATACGTTTTTCCTATGATTGCAGTTAATTGTCTTTGCGAGGGAGCATTGCGACCGTGGCAATCCCGAAGATTGGAGTACGGACGACTATGCCATACAAGAATAATACGAACCTTGCCAAACGCCGCTATTCCCGTGCTTTTTGGCAAATTCTCGTTTGAAGTACGTTTAGTACGTCTGCGCTCGCCTTTACCAAAAATCATCGAAAATATCGGCTTTTGGTTGCGGGCAAGTCTGACGGCGTATTTTTAGACTAAGACAAGGCGTGCGAACGGGTTAATACTTGACGTATAAGCCGCAAGCAGAACGAAGTATTAGTCAAAAATACGTCGTCAGACCATGGTTCGTATTATTCTTGTCTGGCATACAAGCCGCTCCGACTTCTAATGTGGGGTAAATGTCCCCGCTGAAACGGGGAAAATGTCGCAGAGCGACAAAAGGGGGGCGACCCTGCCTAAGGTTGCCACGCTACTGCTATTCGGCGATTAACGCTAACGCGTTTGAAACTAACGTTTAAGCAATTGATACTCAATTGCAATCGCCTTATGAATACCTTCGTTAAATAATCCTTGCAAGCAAATTATTTAACTCGCCATTGACGCGATGACGGGCGTTGCGTCGTTGCGGATTTATCGGGTGATTTTCTCCGTTAAACAGTAGGCCGATACCGCTATGCCTTCTTCTCTTCCTACCGTGCCTATTCCTTCGAGGGTGGTGCAGGTTATTCCTACGCGGTCGGGCGTTACGCCGCAAAGCGAAGCGAGATTTTCCGTCATCGCTTTTACGAACGGCGATAACTTCGGCTTTTGCGCCATTATAACCGCGCTTACGTTTACTATTTTATATCCGTTTTCTTCGAGCATTTCTTTTACCTTATCGAATAATATAACGCTCGAAACGCCTTTATACTTTTCGTCGGTGTCGGGGAAGTGCTTGCCTATATCGCCCAGCGACGCCGAAGACAAAAGCGCGTCCGAAACCGCGTGGAGAAGTACGTCCGCATCGCTGTGACCGAGTAAGCCTTTGTCGTTCGGTATTTCTATTCCGCCGAGTACGAGTTTTCTGCCCTCGACGAGTCTGTGCAAATCGAACCCGACGCCGGCGCGCAGATTTTCGCCCGGGGCAAAATCTTCCGCCGTGGTAAGTTTACGGTTTCGTTCGTTACCGTTTACCGCTCTGCATCGCCCGATATATTTCGCGAACAGCCCCGATTCGTCCGTAAATACTTCGTCGCCGGTTTTAAGCGAAAAGGCTTTCAGAAGTAAGTTTTTGTTAAACGCCTGCGGCGTCTGAACCTTATATATATTATTGCGCGTAGCGGAAACTATATATTCGTCTTCGCCGTCGTAGGCGATTTGCGCCGTGGTGTCGGTCGCGGGTACGCACGCCACGCCCGAACCGAATCCGATCGCCGAGTTTACGCAGTCCGTAATTATTTTCGCCGAAACGAAAGGTCGAGCCCCGTCGTGCACGACGACTATTTCGCCTTTCGCCTCGTTTACTCCGTTTTTAACCGAAGCCGAGCGGTCTTTGCCGCCGCGGACGAATTTTACTTTCGCGCCGAGTTTTTCCGCAATCGCCGAAAACGTCGCTTCGTCTTTTTCCGCGCATACGACGATTATTTCGTCGATCGCGGGGTGAGAATAAAACGCGTAAAGGGTTTTCTCGAATACGGGCACGCCGTCTACTTCTTTAAGAAGTTTATTGAATCCGAAATTCGCGCGTTCGCCTTTGCCCGCGCACACGAGTACCGCCGAAGTCATCGTATTATCTCGTAAAGTGAAGAAGCGTCGTCTTTTTTAACGACGGGATTAAGCGATAAAACGCGGAATTTTACCGTTTCGTCGCCGAAACGGATTTCGACTTCGTCGCCGATTTTAAGTTGATAGGCGGGTTTTACTTCTCTTCCGCCGACCATAACCCTGCCGCCTTTTACGGCGTCGTTGGCGACTGTACGGCGTTTAAGCAACCGCGAAACTTTCAGAAATTTGTCTATTCTCATAAAAATTCACCGATTTTTTTAGTAATTTTATAAAAAACGTTCAAAACGCTTGACAGATTGTGGATTTTGCCCTATAATCTCATAATGCTATAAAATCTATAATAGCGTCTTTTTACGCCTTTTTGACTTTTTTTAGTAAAAATCGCGTAACGAAACGCAGGATTTTCTTATCGTTGACGGTACGATTATACACCTAAACGAAAATTAAATCAAGACAATTTGCAATAAAAATCAAAGGAGAGATTTTAATGACGCGCAATTTACCTATCAGAAGGTTCGGCAACGTCGAGAGAAGAACGTTTGCGAAGATCGAAGAAGTGCAGCCGATGCCCTATCTTATCGAGATTCAACGCGATTCTTACAAGAGTTTCATCGAAGAGGGAATCAGCGAAGTATTCGAAGATTATTCGCCGATTACCGACTATTCGGATCGTTTCGAACTCTACTTTCTCGACCACTCTCTTGCGGACAAACCCAAGTACGACGAAAAGGAATGTCGCGACCGCGACGCCACGTACGCCGTTCAGTTAAAGGTAAAAGTAAGGCTTGTCAATAAGGTTACGGGCGAAATCATCGATCAGGACGTTTTCATGGGCGAACTTCCGAAGATGACCGACAACGGTTCGTTCATCATCAACGGCGCGGAACGCGTTATCGTTTCGCAACTCGTTCGTTCCCCCGGCGTATACAACGGTTTCGAATATTCCAAGTCGGGTAAAAAACTCTATCAGACGACGGTTATCCCCAACAGAGGCGCGTGGCTCGAATTCGAACAGGACGCCGATAACGTGCTTTGGGTAAAAGTAGACAGAACGCGTAAACTCACCGCGTCCTTGCTTTTGCGCGCGCTCGGCTTCGGTACGAACGAAGAAATCACGGCGATTTTCGGCGACGACGCTATGATAAAAGCGACGATGGCGAAAGATACCGACTGCACCGAAGAGGGCGGTTTGTACGAACTTTACAGACGTATCCGTCCCGGCGAAGTTCCCACCGGCGAAGCCGTAAGAATTCAACTGAAAAATCTCTTTTACGATCCGCGCCGTTACGACTGCGCGAAAGTCGGCAGATATAAGTTCAACAAACGCCTCAATATGGGCGTAAGGGCGGTAGGTTGCACCGCTTACGAAGATATAGTAAACGAAGACGGCGAACTGCTCGCCGCGAAAGGCGAAGTCATATCCGCCGAAGCCGCGAAACTTATACAAAACAGCGGCATAAACGAAATTATGGTCGCGACCGAAGCGGGTCCGCATAAGATTATTGCCAACAACGTAGTCGAATTCAAGGCGATTACGGGGCTTGATCACCATATCTTCGGTCTTACCGAAAACATACATTATCCCAATTTCAGGTTTGAAAAGTCTTTGGCGGAAGAACTCAAAGGCAGCACGGTAGAAGACGTCGCCGACAGACACGTAGAAGAAATCAATAACGTATTCTATATGTCCGAAGTCGTCGCGGAAGACGGAGCGGAACTCAAACCCGAAGACAAGAAGAACGCCGAAAAGAGAAGAGAACTTCGCAGAAAGTTCGTTTACTCCTGCGGTCAGTTGTTCGATATTCTCGGCGGCGAAGTTCCCGAAAAACTCACCGCGGAGCAGAAGAAGAACGTCAAACTCGCTCTCGACAAACTCAACCATAAACATATCACGGTAGACGACATCGTCGCGACGGTATCTCTGAACCTCGACCTTAACTACGGCATCGGCACGGTAGACAATATCGACCACCTCGGCAACAGAAGAGTCCGCTCGGTAGGCGAACTTCTTCAGAATCAGTTCAGAATCGGTATTTCGAGACTCGAAAGGGTTATCAAAGAGAGAATGTCCACGCAGGATCCCAAAGACGTATCGCCGACGGGACTCGTAAACGTGCGTCCCGTATCGAGCGCGATCAAAGAGTTTTTCGGATCGTCGCAACTTTCTCAATTCATGGATCAGACGAACCCGATCGCCGAACTTACGCATAAACGTAAACTTTCCGCGTTGGGTCCGGGCGGTCTGAACAGAGAACGCGCCACTTTCGAAGTCCGCGACGTTCACTATACCCACTACGGACGTATGTGTCCGATAGAAACCCCCGAAGGTCAGAACATCGGTCTTATCACTTCGCTTTCGGCTTACGCCAAAGTAAACGAATACGGGTTTATCGAATCGGCTTACAGAAGAGTAGATAAAGAAACGGGCAAGGTTACGGATATAGTAGATTACCTTACCGCCGACGAAGAAGACGCTTTCGTAATCGCGCAGGCAAACGAACCGCTCGACGAAGAGGGCAGATTCCTGAACGCGCGTGTCGCTTGCAGAAGAAGGGACGAAATCACCGAACTTCCGAAAGAAGAAATCGACTACGTTGACGTATCGCCGAAGCAACTCGTTTCGGTCGCCACCGCGCTTATTCCTTTCCTTGAAAACTGCGATACGAACCGCGCGCTCATGGGCTCTAACATGCAACGTCAGGCAGTTCCGCTTCTCAAACCCGAAACTCCTATCGTAGGTACGGGTATCGAAGCGAAAATCGCTTACGATTCGGGCGTTCTCGTCATCGCGAAAGAGGCGGGCACGGTCAAATACGTTTCGGGCAGCGAGATAATCGTTACCGAAGACGACGGCACCGCGCTCGGATCCGACAGGGTTTACAATCTTAAAAAATTCACGCGTTCCAACCAGGGTACGTGTCTTAACCAGCATCCCATCGTAAGCACGGGCGATAAGGTAAAGAAAGGCGACATTCTCGCCGACGGTCCCGCGACGTGCGACGGCGAACTCGCGCTCGGCAGAAACATTCTCATAGGCTTCATGACGTGGGAAGGTTATAACTACGAAGACGCTATACTTCTCTCCGAAAAACTCGTTCAGAACGACCTTTTCACTTCTATTCACATAGAAGAACACGAAATAGAGTGTCGCGAAACCAGACTCGGCGACGAAGAAATTACGAGAGATATTCCCAACGTCGGCGACGACGCGCTTAAAGACCTCGACGAAGAAGGTATCATAAGAATAGGCGCGGAAGTTACCAGCGGCGATATTCTCGTAGGAAAGGTTACCCCGAAGGGAGAAACCGAACTCACGCCCGAAGAAAGGCTTTTAAGGGCAATCTTCGGCGATAAGGCGAGAGAAGTAAGAGATTCCTCGCTCCGCGTTCCTCACGGCGAAGGCGGTATAGTCGTAGACGTAAAGAGGTTCACGAGGGCCAACAAAGACGAACTTTCTCCCGGCGTAAACAAACTTATAAGAGTTTATATCGCGCAGAAGAGAAAGATTTCCGTCGGCGACAAGATGGCCGGACGTTACGGTAACAAGGGCGTCGTTTCGAGAATACTTCCCGAAGCGGATATGCCGTTCATGGCAGACGGTACGCCGCTCCAGATCGTTCTTAACCCGCTGGGCGTTCCCTCGCGTATGAACATCGGTCAGGTACTCGAAGTACACCTTTCGCTCGTATGCAAGCAACTCGGCTGGAAGATCGCAACCCCCGTATTCGACGGCGCGAGCGAAACCGATATAAGAGAACTTCTCCGCGAAAATCATTTCGTCAACCCCTACGGCGAAGTAGACGGCAAGATTCAACTTTACGACGGAAGAACGGGCGAACCGTTCGAACACAGAGTAACCGTCGGTTATATGTATATGATTAAGTTGCACCACCTCGTAGACGATAAGATCCACGCTCGTTCGGTAGGACCGTACTCGGTGGTAACGCAACAACCTCTCGGCGGTAAAGCCCAATTCGGCGGACAGCGTTTCGGCGAAATGGAAGTCTGGGCGCTCGAAGCGTACGGCGCGTCGCATATTTTGCAGGAAATTCTTACGGTCAAATCCGACGACGTCGTCGGCAGGGTAAAGACCTACGAATCGATCGTAAAGGGCAACGACATTTCCGAACCGGGTATTCCGGAATCTTTCAAAGTTCTTCTCAAAGAGTTGCAATCGCTTGCTCTCGATATGAAAGTGCTTACCGAAAACCACGAAGAAATCAATCTTAAAGACCTTACCGAAGACGTCGACGACGTCAATCTCGGCGAAAGGGAGAAAGAACGTTACGATTACGTCGATCTCGATCTCGGCAAGGACGAAGAACACGGCGCGGCGGAAGAAGATGACGACGAGAATCTTCTTTTCGACGATCTAGACACTATCGCTCCCGCGGCGGACGACGAAGATTTCAAATCGAGCGACTTGTTCGACGATTACGACGATCTCGACGATTTAGACTCGGACGACGATATTTAAGCGGAGGTAAGAAATGTTTGAACTTAACAATTTCAATTCGATACAGATAAGCGTAGCATCGCCCGAAAAGATCAGAGAATGGTCTTACGGCGAAGTTACCCGTCCCGAAACCATTAACTACCGCACGCAAAAACCCGAAAAAGACGGTTTGTACTGCGAAAGAATTTTCGGACCCACCAAGGACTGGGAATGTCATTGCGGTAAGTATAAGAGAATCAGATATAAAGGTATAGTCTGCGAAAAGTGCGGCGTCGAAGTTACCAAAGCCAAGGTAAGAAGGGAGAGAATGGGTCATATCGAACTCGCCGCTCCCGTATCCCATATATGGTACTTCAAGGGCGTTCCTTCGCGTATCGGTCTTATGATCGATATGCCCCCCAAGCAACTCGAACAGGTTATATACTTCGCCTGCTACGTCGTACTCGATCCGGGCGTAACCGACCTCGAATATAAGCAGGTTATCAACGACAGAGAATACAGAGAAGCCGTAGAAAAATACGGCGAAAACGCCTTTAAGGTCGGCATGGGCGCGGAAGCGATCAAAGAACTTCTTATGGCTGTCGACCTCGAAAAGGAAAGCAAAGAATTAAGGACGATTATCGAAGACAATCCCGACAGTCAGAAGAGCCAGAAGGCTATAAAGAGGTTGGATATAGTCGAAGCGTTCCGCAAGAGCGGAAGCCGCCCCGAATGGATGATTCTCGACGTAATTCCCGTAATTCCGCCGGATCTTCGTCCTATGATTCAACTCGACGGCGGCAGATTCGCGACTTCCGACCTGAACGACCTTTACAGAAGGGTTATCAACAGAAACAACCGTCTTAAAAAACTTATAGAGTACGGCGCGCCCGAAATCATTATAAGAAACGAAAAGAGAATGCTTCAGGACGCCGTAGACGCGCTTATCGACAACGGCCGCAGAGGCAAAGCCGTTTCCGGCGCGGGCAACAGAGATCTTAAATCTTTGTCTGCTATTCTCCGCGGTAAACAGGGTCGTTTCCGTCAGAACCTCCTCGGTAAACGAGTAGACTATTCCGGTCGTTCGGTTATCGTCGTAGGTCCCGAACTCAAACTCTATCAGTGCGGTCTTCCCAAAGAAATGGCTATCGAACTTTTCAAGCCCTACGTAATGAAGAAACTCGTAGAGCAGAATAAGTGCCATAACATAAAGAGCGCGAAGAGAACGGTCGAGAGAATGAAACCCGAAGTATGGGATATTCTCGAAGACGTAATCAAAGATTATCCCGTGCTTCTGAACCGCGCGCCGACGCTTCACAGATTGTCGATTCAGGCGTTCGAGCCCGTTCTTATCGAAGGCAGAGCGATAAAACTTCACCCGCTCGTATGCGGCGCGTTCAACGCCGACTTCGACGGCGACCAGATGGCAGTTCACGTTCCCCTTTCGATAGAAGCGCAGGCGGAAGCGAGATTTTTGATGCTCGCATCCAACAACATACTGAAACTTTCCGACGGTAAACCCGTCATGTCGCCCTCGCAGGATATGGTACTCGGCTGCTATTACCTTACCATCACCCGCAGAGAAGAGGGCAAGTATTACGACGAAAAAGATAACGAATACGTCCTTGGCGACGACGGTTGCTTCTACGACGAGAAGAACATGAAGTACCTTCCGTCCGACGAAAAAATCGAAGAAAAGGTAGTCGTTGCCGAAGCGGATAAAGACGGTTTGTACGCAAGAAACGTAAGGGTAGTTAAGAACGTAATCGTAAGTTGCGCGATAACGAAGGCGGGCGACGAACACGCCGAACGAATCGTTATCAACCGCTACGAACCCGACGTGTACGCTTCCGTAGACGAAGCGTTGATGGCTTATCAGACCAAACAACTCTGGTGTCAGGACGAAATTTACGTTCGTCGTAAAGTATTCCTGCCCGACGGCACGACGCATACGGGCATCATAAAGACGACCGCAGGCAGAATCATATTCAACCAGCAGATTCCGCAGGACATCGAGGGCAAAGGCTTTACGGAAAGAAAACCCGAAGACAAAGACAGTTATCTTCAATTCGTAATCAACTTCCTCGTCGGCAAGAGCCAACTCAAAAAGATAGTAGACGCCTGCTTCAAATCCCGCGGGTCGGTATGCGCGGCGGATACGCTCGACTACATCAAGTCGCTCGGTTATAAGTATTCTACCGTCGCCGCTATCACGACTTCGGTATTCGATATGCAGGTTCCCGCCGAGAAGAAAGAAATTATCGACAAGGCGAGCGAAGAAGTCATTCGTATCGAAAAGAAATATAAACGCGGTATCATGACCGACGACGAACGCTATAAAGCGACCGTCGACGTATGGACGAAAGCGACCGCGGACGTTTCCGAAGAACTCAAACTTACGCTCCGTAAGTTCAACCCCATCTGGATGATGGCAGACTCCGGCGCGCGTGGTTCTATCGACCAGATTAAACAACTTGCGGGTATGCGCGGTCTTATGACCAACCCCAACGGTAAAATCATCGAAGTTCCCGTTAAGTCCTGCTTCCGTGAAGGTCTTTCGGTTCTCGAATACTTCATTTCTTCGCACGGCGGACGTAAAGGTCTTGCCGATACGGCGTTGAAGACGGCAGACTCCGGTTACCTTACCCGTAGGCTCGTAGACGTTTCGCATAACGTAATTATAAGAGATGAAGACTGCGGCGACGAAAAGGGTATGGAAATCGAAGCGATCAAGGGTCTTAAAGGCGAGATTATCGAAAGCCTCGAAGATCGTATCAACGGTCGTTTCAGCCCGAAAGATATCGTAGACCCGACCACGGGCGAAGTTATCGTTCCCGCAAACGTAATGATAACCGAAGATAAGGCTAAACAGATCTGCAAAGCCGGTATCGAAAAAGTCGTTATCAGAAGCGTATTTACCTGTAAATCGAAATACGGCGTATGCGCCAAGTGCTACGGCAAGAACATGAGTAACTCGCTTCCCGTTCAGGTAGGCGAAGCGGTAGGTATCATCGCGGCGCAGTCCATCGGCGAACCCGGTACGCAGTTGACGATGAGAACCTTCCACACGGGCGGTATAGCGTCTACGGGCGATATAACCCAAGGTCTTCCGCGTGTAGAAGAATTGTTCGAAGCAAGAAAACCGAAGGGCGAAGCAATCGTCTGCGATCACGAAGGCGTCGTTACCGTCAGCGAAAAGGACGGCGTAAGACACGTTACGGTCAAGAACGAAAAAGACGGATCTACCAAAGATTACGTTATTCCGTTCAGCGCGGATCTCCGCGTGAAGAGCGGCGACGAAGTAGAATCCGGCGCCGTATTGACTGGCGGTTCGGTCAACCCGCAGACTATTCTTAAAACCAAAGGTTTCAAAGCCGTTCAGGATTATATTTTAAGAGAAGTTCAGTCCGTTTACCGCAGTCAGGGCGTTGACATTAACGATAAACACGTCGAAATCATAGTTAATCAGATGCTTCGTAAGGTCAAAGTTCTTGCAGGCGGCGATACTAGTTTCCTTCCGGGCGAATGCGTGGATATGCTTACGCTCGACGAAGAGAACGCAAGAGTACTCGAAAACGGCGGCAGACCCGCAATGTCGAAGAGGATCTTGCTCGGTATCACCAAAGCGGCTCTCGCGACCGAATCGTTCCTGTCGGCGGCTTCCTTCCAGGAAACTTCCAAAGTCCTTACCGACGCGGCTATTCACAACAAGATCGACCCGCTTATGGGTCTTAAAGAAAACGTCATTATCGGTAAACTTATTCCTGCCGGTACGGGCGTTAAGGCGTACAAAGAACTTGCACCGCAGTTCAACTCGGCGACGTCTGTACCCGACGATACGGACGACGAGCAAGTCGGCTGAAAATAAGAACAAACTATGCCTTACGGGCGAAAACTTCGGTTTTCGCCCGTATTTTTCGTTGTTTTTCAGATTTATCTATTAAATTTTTGACTCTCTTGTCGAACGAATACTAAAAATTCTTTTGTAAAATTTTTATCAGGTATTGACAATACGATAAACCCGTGTTACAATGAGGTGGCAGACGGAAAGTATTTACAATTAACGCGACGCGCTTATGATTTTTCGTAGGTTCGTCGCGTTTTGCGTTCATACGACCGTTTGCAAAAGGAATATCCATATAGAAAGGGGAAAATAAAAGATGAAAAAATTTTTGGCAATTCTATTAACTCTTACGACGCTCGGCTGTCTGGGGTTGAGCGGTTGTAAGAAAAGACAGGCTATCGGCAAATTTTATACTTTGCAAGAAGCATTTGACCAAGGCTTTTTAACCGAAAACGATTTGAAAAGCATTGCGTATTA
>ENA-UERG01000694-UERG01000694.1-human-gut-metagenome-genome-assembly--contig:-NODE-694-length-31623-cov-9.008242_pt1 | contig 31623 bp, 29 predicted proteins | sample MGYA00242954_ERZ507954 | MGnify/ENA primary metagenome ERZ507954 (study PRJEB26167, sample SAMN06115478) | human gut metagenome | host: Homo sapiens | place: China:Sichuan | collected 2015-01-21... | reverse complement strand
TTCCCGATTTTGAGCGACCTATATAAGCTCATTTCCTGCAAATCCGAGTCCGGCGGCAGGAACGCCGAGTGTTACGCAGACCTCAAAACCTACTTGGAGGGAGCCGCAAACGGCGCAGACCACCTGCTCTGGAACGGTTACACGACCATAAATCCCACCAGCGGATTTATCGTGCTGGACACAAAATCCCTGATACAGATGTCCGGCACGGTGCTGGCGGCGCAGTATTTTAACGTGCTTTCATGGTGCTGGGAGCAAATAACCCGCGACCGCAAGGAGCGCATAATGCTGATAGCCGACGAGTGCTGGACGATGATTGACCCGCGCTGTCCGCAGTCGCTGGAATTTCTCAAAAACGCAGAAAAGCGCGCCCGTAAATACGAGGGAAGCATAGTCGTAGGAACGCAGTCCACAAATGATTTTCTCGACCCGGAGGTTAAATTCTACGGACAGTCGGTGCTTGACCTGCCGACCTACAAGCTGCTGTTTTCAATGGACGGACAATCGCTGAAAGAAGCCGCAGAGCTGTTCGACCTGAACGATTCCCAGACCGAGCTGATTTCCTCCGGACAGCGCGGAATGGCGCTGATGAAAGTCGGCAGGCAGGCGGCAAAAGTGCGGTTCGTGCTGAGCGATGAGCGCCTTGAAATGTTCGGGCGCGGCGGCGGAAGATAAGGAAAGTGTGTTTATATGGCAGTAAATCCGAAACTGATTTTAATAGCCTCAGAGCTGGCGGGAAACGAGAAAGTCCGCAAAACTCTGCTGTATATCCTGTTCTTTTTGCTGGGACTGATAATGCTGATTTTTATTGTGTTCATCGGGCTGATAAGCGGACTTCTCAGCATTGCGCAGGACAACGATCTGCGAAACCACTGGAACTACTATCGTACCAGCATTTCCGAGGTTTTCGGCGGAATCGAGGGCGAGATAAATTCCGATGTGAAAAGCGAGGTTTACGACTTCATGCCGGAATTTTCGGTGAACCTTTCCAAAGCCACTATCGCGAACAATTTCGACAACAGCTCCCTGATTTTATACGATGAAAAGGAAATCCGGCAGGCGCAGGAAATAATGCAGGATTACGCAGAAAAGCTCCGTGAAATAGCCACGGAAGAAGCCTTTGACAGCTTCATTTCCGGTTACGAAACGGAGCTTTCCTTTTCAGATATCCGGAATATTCGTTTCACGGACGATACCGGAATCGACGGCATTTTCGCTTATCCGGACGCGGTAAAGCTGTTCCTTTACAACCGCGCAATGGAGCAAATGTCGGCGTACAGCTACTCTTTCGAGGAGATAACGGTTGATGGGAAATCCGCTGATCGCCAGACGTTGGTAGTAACATCGCCGGACGGCTCAACACAAACTGTGGAATACACCTGCATTGGCGGCGGTGAGGTGTATCTCCCGGAGTTCCTTGCGATGTACAATATACGTCAGAGCCGGGAATATCTCACCGCAGTAACGCAGAATCAGGCTCCGGATATTGAATCGCAGATAGAGCAGGCAGTAGGCAGTATTCCCGAAACCGCCGAGGAAGCGCAGGACTATCTGAACGGTGCGTGGCAGGGTATGGTTGACGGGCGCGGCGCGGTAAATCTGGACTTGTTCCGCATGGCTAATCTCAAATCCATTATCGAGGGAGCGAGCATTGACGGCGCTGTGAAAATCTCCACGGAGCGCACCTCCGACAAGCTGTCAATTACACTGGAAACCGTGGATTCGGATATCTGGGAGGACATTTTCGGAATTGACGAGGAGCTGAAACAGTACGTCGAGCAGTCCCAGCTTGCCATTGAAATGGCGCTTGACGAAGCGGAAATCCCGCAGGACGAGCGCACTATTTCCCTTGACGGAATGGTGCAGGCGGCGCTGTTCGTGTATTTCGAGGGGTTCTTCGACCTGCCCGTCAGCAGTTCCGAGCTTGCGCCCGGAGGAAACGGAATACTGTCGCAGTGCGGAGAGGTTTCGGAGCTTCATCAGTACACCTACGGCACAAAGGACATGGGAGTTCCCGAAAAAGGAATTACGCTGGCGCTGAAAGAGAAAACCGCAGTCCATGCGAATCTGCTGGATTGCGGCGATTGTATTCAGGATATCTATGTGTATGATGTCTGGAATATGGACGAGCAGGATATCGCAAACGACACCAATTCCAAAGTGTTCAACCGGAACGCCGTCACGCTGGCGTACATCATCGACACAGACCAGTTTGAAGCGGACTACGGATTTCCGTTCCCGTCAATTGACGGCGTTTCAAACGCTGGAACGATAACGCTGTTTCTGGAGTTCACCTGCCTCAGCGAGGTAGAGTTTGAGGACGCTGATATCGGAAGTTCGCTTGATTTCGGGGATATCATCGTGGGGTACTCCCATGACGGATATTACAGCGACCGGTATGATTCCGGGCTCTGGCGGCACAGTCTGAACCGTGACGAGTGCGTTCCGCACGTCGGCGTTAAGACTTATTTCATGTCCGGGGAGGTTTCTCGACCCGACCCGCCGCATGGTACGCATTACTACTGCGGTCCAAGCGCAAAGAATATCGGTGCTGCGGCTAATCCGCGGCTTTGGTTCAAGGGGTTCCGCACGGGTATGAGCGAGGAGCATTAAATAGGATTAGAGAATAAATCGATTCCTCATTAAAATGTTATCAAAATATCATTTAGCTCGTAATTAAACGTGTTATTTAAAGTGCTGTGTTTCTCATACACAAGTGATAACTCACATAACCAATGCAATTTTAATTAGATAGCCTGAATCCGTTGTGTTATAACAATAAATTAGTTCCTTTATGACTCACATGTTTCTGATTTATTGGCACTCACATAAATTGTACCAAGTTTTAAACAAAATTCATCGGTTCTATGATTGCATGAATCACATAGGGGGACTATTTTTTCACCATGCACATTAGAGCAATATACATGACCACCTACTGTTGGTATATTATTACATCCGGATACTGAACAGATTGTTGGCCACGGTTGCTTTGAGAAGTTCAGCCAATGTTTTTTCCATGATCCGCAAGAGCAAGAACGATCGGAAGTGCCATTTTTGTTTTTCCAGAATTCCAAAGGTCTCATATTAATATCAGTTATATTCATATATTATTCTCCTTGTCCAATTGTGAAGAAATGGCAATTTATTCTCTCCCTTTTTTTAGTATAGCACAACATATATAATTTGTCAAGTATTAAATTTTTTAGAAAGGACACCCATCATGATAAACCCATTACTCATAACCAGAAAAGAAAACGCCGGAATCCTCCGCAGAATATGCTCCGAGCTGAACGCCGTTCCCCGCGAGATGATAGGCGAGGACTGGTCGCTTGCTGTATTTCTTAAGCGCGACCTCAAGACGTATCTCTATCAGTCGCATTTCATTTTTGACCTGTCCGCATTCAAAGAACAGGGCGATGAATTCGTGAACCTTTGCGCCGGGATATACTATCAGAAATCTGACGCGAACATCGTTATTTACGCCGATAACTGCTATCCCGGAGATGAAATTCTGGACAAGCTGGTGCATAACGGCATAACGAATGTCGTTGCGAATTACCCCGATGCTGACGAGAAAACCAACATATCCATGATGGCTCAGGACCTGAAAGAGTGCATTACGGAGGGGCTTTCCCAGAAGAAATGGCGGCGCTTCGACAAGTCGTTTGACGCATTCGCAGAAGCCCGCGAAGCTGCAAGAATTGCCGAAAAGGAAAAAGAAAAGCCCCGCTACTCCCAGTCAAACATCAGCATAGCTGTCGTGGGAGCGCAGGGCAGAATAGGCGCAACTACATTTGCAATGCGGCTTGCGGCGTATTTCAAGAGCCGTGACGGCGAGAGCCTTGTGGTCTGCGCAAATAAGCGCGGATTTCCGCAGCTTGAGATGATGAGCGAGTATTATGGCGGCTCCGAGCAGAACGGTATCTACACGATAAACGGCATTGACATCTGCACCGCCCTGACCGAACCGGAAAAGCAGTACAACGTCCAGATTTACGATTACGGCAGTTTGCCCACTTCCGAGCTGAAGCTAGATTCGTTCGATAAGGTGTTCATTATCGGCGGCACATCATGGAACGAACTCCCAATGATATACATGGCTCAGCAGCCGCTGAACAGCGTGAACTACACCGTGGCGGTGAATTTCTCGGACAAGGCGGCAATTGAGAAGAACAAGGAGTTCCTTATGCTCAACCTGAATGAGGTGATGGTTCTGCCGTTTGAGCCGGATCCGTTTGCTGTCGAGAGATATGAGGATATGCTTGACATGGAATTTTCAGTCATTGTTCCATGATCAGCAAGCTATGATGAGATCAAGGGGAATGATTACAACCTGAATATCCCCCGTTATGTAGACACGTTTGAGCAGGAAGAAGAAATCAGCCTGTCTGATATTGCAAGCGAACTGCAGGAGCAGGACAAGGAGATAAAAGCGGCACAGGACGAACTTCTTTCACAGTTTGCCGAACTTACAGCTTCCGATGAACAGGCGCAGGCTGAAATTGCCGAGCTGATGAAAACTCTGGAGGGCTTATTCTGATGAAAAATGGAAATAATGCACCGCAGATCCGCTTCAAAGGATTCACTGATGATTGGGAACAGCGTAGGTTTTCAGAGCATTATATGAAAGTTACGGAAAAGAACGATTTGAGCTTTGGAACAGATAAAATCATATCGGTTGCTAATGGGTATTTTTAGTCTTGACCTTAGCAAAACCCTGGTTTTACGGATACATTCCACAGATGAGAACGTTATAGCTGACCTGACCTCAAAGATACAGCAGTTTATCGTAAAGTAATTTCAGACCTCATAAATGCCGAACCGCCGCTTTCATGGAAAACGGCGGTTCGCTGTATTCGGCACTTTCCTGCTCATATTCAGTTCAACTGTGGCAGAACATTATGAGCTGACGGTCTGCTGTTCATTGCACGGGCAGGGACTTCCCTTCCACGGCGAGGCTGCGAAGATAGTTCCTCTGGACAGGCTGTACCTCAGTCCGCAGTGCGGATTTGCCTCCTGCGAGATAGGCAACAAGCTCACCGAGGAAGAGCAGTGGGCTAAGATAAAGCTGATAAACGACATCTCAGAGGAAGTCTGGGGAAAGTAAGCTGAATAACATATCCCCTGCAGGAGCATTTGACCTGTGGGGGAAATCTGTATATGAACCGAGCTCAGGGTGCTGTCAGAAATGGCGGCACTTATTCTTTTTCTGAATGATGTAATGTATTTATCAAGTGCATTTTAATATACAATTCTGGTATGATGATTATATTCATCTCACAGTTTACACATAGCTGGGTAAGTGCTATAATAACCACAGAACGAAAAAGCGCTGAGTTCTCAAAGACAACAAGGAGAAGCTGAACATGGATACACATGAAGATTTCCTGGGCAGGATAAGGTATCCCGGATATCACGACAAAATAATGACCGCGGAAAAGGCGGCGGAATTCATAAAGCCTGAAATGACGCTCGGCGTCAGCGGATTCACCATCGCGGGATATCCGAAGGCAGTCGCAGGAGAGCTTGCGAAGCGCGCAAGGAACGGCGAAAAGCTGGAGCTTACGGTGTACTCCGGAGCCTCCCTTGGTGAGGAGTTCGACGGCGAGCTTGCAAGGGCGGGCGCTCTTAAAGCGAGAATGCCGTACCAGACCAACAAGGATCTGCGTAATTCGATAAACGCCGGTATGATATCCTATCACGACGTTCCGCTGGGACAAATGCCGGTGTGGGTCAAGAACAACTTCCTGAAGCACATCGACGTTGCGATAATCGAAGCCGCTGCAATTGACGAAAACGGCAACATTATCCCCACCACATCGGTCGGAACCTCCAACATCTACGCCGAATACGCGGATAAGATCATCATTGAGGTGAACACCTACGTTCCACGCTGTATTGAGGGAATCCACGATGTTTATTCCCCGGAGCGCCCTCCGCATACACAGCCCATTCCGATAACAAAGGTCAGCGACCGTATCGGCACGCCCTACATAAAGTGCGACCCGGCAAAGGTAGTTGCAGTTGTCGAGAGCAACATTCCGGACAACGGCAGGACGGTTTCCCCGGTGGACGACGAGTTCCGCAGCATGGCGAATAACCTCATCGGATTCCTGCACAGCGAGGTCGAGCACGGCAGGCTGTGCAATCCGCTTCCTCCGGTTCAGGCGGGCGTCGGGAGCGTTTCCAACGCGGTTTTGCAGGGACTTGCTGAGTCGGACTTCGAACATCTCACCGTGTATTCCGAGGTGCTCCAGAACTCGATTTTCGACCTCATCGACGCCGGCAAGGTGGATTTCGCCTCCGGTACGTCGCTAACCATTTCATGGGACAAGCGCGATGAATTCTTTGAGAACTTTGAAAAATACCGCGACAAGATGATACTCCGTCCGCAGGAGATAAGCAACCACCCGGAGGTAATCAGACGGCTGGGCGTTATCGCGATAAATACAGTCATCGAAGCGGATATTTACGGCAATACTAATTCCTCGTATATCGACGGCTGCCGCCTGATGAACGGCGTCGGCGGTTCCGGCGACTACTGCGAGAACGCGGGGCTTTCGATATTCATTACGAAGTCCACCGCGAAGGACGGCACGCTTTCCTGCATAGTTCCGCAGGTCAGCCACGTTGACCACACTATCCACGAGATCCACGCGCTGATAACCGAACAGGGCGTTGCAGACCTCAGAGGTCTTGACCCGGTAGAGCGTGCAAATCTCATCATTGATAAATGCGCGCACCCGAAGTTCCGCAAGGCGCTTCACGAATATCTTGACAATGCAGAATCCACCTGCAAATACAAGGAAAACCCCGTAGATATGCAGGCGGCTCTTAACTTTGAAAAAGCAATGTGATGGAGGACAAAACAATGGACGAACAGGCAGTAAACATGGTAAATGAACTCATAGCCAAGGCAAGAGTGGCTCAGAAGCAGTTCGAGAGCTTCTCCCAGGAAAAGACCGACGAAGCGGTACGCGCGATAGGCAAGGTAGTCTACGACCGCGCCGAGGAGCTTGCCAAGATGGCGTGCGAGGAGAGCGGCATGGGCGTTTACGCCGATAAGGTAGCCAAGTGCCACGGCAAGTCCAAGTGTATCTGGAACAGCTTAAAGGGCAAGAAGTCCGTAGGTATTATCGGCGAGGACAAGCAGACCGGAATTATCCGTGTTGCTAAGGCAAAGGGCGTTGTTGGCTCCGTAACTCCGGTAACTAACCCGGTAGTTACCCCGATGTGCAACGCGATGTTCGCACTCAAGGGTCAGAACGCTATCATCGTAGCTCCGCACCCAAGAGCGCAGAAAACCAACAAATACGTTATCGACCTGTTCCGCGCAGAGCTGAAGAAGCTCGGACTTCCCGAGGACCTCGTGCAGACCGTTGAGCAGTGCTCCATGGACGCGACAACAGCCCTCATGCACGGTGTTGACGTTGTAGTTGCGACCGGCGGCGGAGCGATGGTGAAGTCCGCTTACTCCAGCGGCAAGCCCGCGCTCGGCGTTGGTCCCGGCAATGTTCAGGTTATAGTTGACCGCGGCGTTGACCTCGAGGAAGCAATCCCGAAGATAATCAGCGGCAGAATTTTCGATAACGGTATCATCTGCTCCGGCGAGCAGTGCGTATTCCTGCCGGAGGAGTCTTTCGACAAGGGTATCGACATCTTCAAGAAGAACGGCGTGTTCTATGTTGACGACGCTGAAACCGCAAAGAAGTTCGCGGACGCTATCTTCCCGGAAAACGGTCCTATCAGCAGAAAGGTCGTAGGTCAGAGCGTGCAGACCATCGCAAAGCTGGCTGGCGTTGACGTTCCGGACGGCACCAGAATGATACTCATCAAGGCAAGAAGCATAGGCAAGGACGAGCCCCTCTGCCGCGAGAAGATGTGCCCGGTAATGATAACCGCTTCCTACGACACATTCGAGAACGCAGTAAAGCTTGCGCAGACCGACCTCGACTGCGAGGGCAAGGGTCACACTGCTTCCCTGCACAGCAACGATATGGAGCATATCAAGTACGCTGGCGAGAAGCTGACAGTAAGCCGTCTGATAGTAAATCAGCCGTCCTCAACCGGCGCAGGCGGAAGCCTCTACAACGGCTTTGCTCCGACAACAACGCTCGGCTGCGGCTCATGGGGCAACAACAGCATTTCCGAGAACCTGAACTACACTCACCTCATCAATGTATCTCAGATAGGTCTTTACAATAAGGACGCAGCAGTTCCCACCGATGAGGAGATCTGGGGCTGAACGGACTAAGGAGTTTTTATGGAACAGATAATTTTCCGCCCGAAACTTTATAAATTCGACACGTTGAAAGCCTTTACCGATGAATTCAAGGTAGGCGGCAGCGACCTTATCCTGACGAACAAGTACATCTACGATCCGTATTCCGATAACAACAAGTGCGGCGCGCAGGTGATCTATCAGGAGGAATTCGGCGGCGGCGAGCCTACCGACACCATGGTAGACGCGATAATCGCCGAGGCTTCCAAGAAGCATTTCGAGCGCGTAATTGCCATCGGCGGCGGTACCGTTATCGACATTGCAAAGGTGCTTTCCGTATCCGACGGCGGTTCGGTGGATTCCCTCTACGACCACAAGGACAGCATTACAAAGCTGCACCAGCTCATAATTATCCCGACCACCTGCGGCACCGGCAGCGAGGTCACGAACATCTCGATAATCAACCGCACGCGCCTTGGCGTGAAGATGGGTCTGACCTCCGAAAATATGTTCGCGGATTACGCAGTGCTGGTTCCCGAACTTCTTGCGAAGCTCCCTTTAAAGGTGTTCGGCGCAAGCTCCATTGACGCGCTGGTCCACGCCGTTGAATCCTCGCTCTCCCCGAAAGCTACCGTATACACAAAGCTGATGGGTTACAAGGCTATCGAAATGATAATCACTGGCTATCAGAAGCTGGTCAGCGAGGGCATGGACAAGCTCCCGCAGTACATGGGCGACTTCCTTACCGCTTCCAACATGGCTGGATTTGCATTCGGCACAGCGGGCTGCGCGGCAGTCCATGCGCTGAGTTATCCCCTCGGCGGTACATATCACGTTCCGCACGGCGAGAGCAACTACGCACTGTTCACCGGAGTGCTGTACAAGTACATGGAGAAAAAGCAGGACGGCGAGATAGCACATCTCAATGCGTACCTCGCGGAGCTTCTGCACTGCGATGTGAAGAACGTCTACACGGAGCTTGAGAACCTGCTGAATCACATTCTCCCTAAGAAGCCGCTGCACGAATACGGCGTTACCGAAGCGGATATTCCGGTATTCACCGACAACGTGCTCGCAACGCAGGGCAGACTGACCGCGAATAATTTCGTTCCGCTCAGCCGCGATGATATTCTCGATATCTACAAGAATCTTTATTGATAATCTTCTCCCTTATATGCGCTCAGCGCTGCTTCGCAGTGCTGGGCGTTCTTTCTCAAATGATATGAAAGGCGAAAACCATGAAATACAGCGAAATGGACAAACAGGCGCTCGAAGCCGAAAAACAGAAGTGCCTTGAGCGGCTCAGCAAGTATTCAAAAGACGATATCTCCCTCGACCTCTCCCGCGGAAAGCCTTCAAAGGAACAGCTCGAGCTGTCGATGAAAATGCTGGACGTCCTCGACCACCACAGCCTGCTTGACAGCGAAAGCGGTCAGGACTGCCGCAACTACGGCGGGCTTGACGGAATCCCTGAGGCAAAGCGCCTGCTGGCGCACATGATGGGCACGCACTCCGTGAACACGATAATCGGCGGAAACAGCAGCCTTACGATGATGTACCAGCTTATAAGCCACGGAATGACGGACGGTATCTGCGGCTCCACGCCGTGGCAGGAGGTAAAGGGCAGAAAGTTCCTTTGCCCTGTTCCGGGCTACGATCGGCATTTCGCGATAACCGAGCATTTTGGATTCGAGCTTGTTCCGGTGCCGATGAACTCCGATGGTCCGGATATGGACGTAGTGGAAAAGCTGGTAAGCAGCGACGATAAGATAAAGGGTATCTGGTGTGTTCCGAAGTACGAAAACCCCACCGGAATAGTTTACAGCGCCGATGTAGTCCGCCGTTTTGCCGCGCTGAAGCCTGCGGCAGAAGATTTCCGCATTTTCTGGGACAACGCCTACTGCGTGCATAATTTCGACGGAAAATGCGCCGAAATTCCGGATATAATCTCCGAATGCGACAAGGCGGGAAATTCAGACCTTGTGTATGAATTCTGCTCCACAAGCAAGATAACGTTCCCCGGATCGGGAATTTCGGCGGTAGCCTCCAGCCCGGCAAATCTCATTGATATCCGGGCGTTCCTGAAGTTTGCAACGATAGGTCCGGATAAGATAAATCAGCTCCGCCATGCGAGATTTTTCAGGAATTCCGCAGGACTCCGCGCGCACATGAAGAAGCACGCCGCGATAATGAAGCCGAAATTCGACGCGATGTATAAAGTCCTCAACGAGGAACTGGACGGGCTTGGAATCGCAGAATGGACGGTCGCAAAGGGCGGGTACTTTGCTTCCTACGATACACTCCCGGGATGCGCAAGAGCAGTCGTTGAGATGGCTGCGGAGCATGGCGTGAAGTTCACTCCGGCAGGCTCGACCTACCCACACGGAAACGACCCGCAGGACAGCAATATCCGGCTGGCTCCGTCTTTCGCGACTGTCGGGGAGATAGAAAGCGCAGTCACGGTGCTTGCGCTCTGCACGAAGATTGTAAGCATTGACAAGATGTTAAAGTAAAAGCATAGCGCCTGACGAATTTATCAGGCGCTTTTGCCGGTTTAAGGAATAAATGGAGAATTGATATGTACATCAGCTTTGACTACTACCGGGCGTTTTACTATGTCGCGAAATACGGCAGCATTTCACAGGCAGCGGAAGCACTTATGAACAACCAGCCCAACGTTTCCCGGACGATAAAGAACCTCGAAAGCGAGCTTAACTGCACGCTGTTCGTGCGCTCCAGAAAGGGTGTTGAACTGACCCCAGAGGGCGAAATGCTGTACGCCCATGTAGCCGCAGCGGTGGAGCATATCCAGTCCGGCGAGGAGGAAATCTGCCTCGAACGGACGCTCTCCAAGGGTGTAGTGACGATAGGCGCAAGCGAAATCGCTCTGAGGTGCTTCCTGCTTCCGGTGCTGAAGGATTTCCGGCAGAAGTACCCGGGGATACGTATTCGCGTGTTCAATCACTCCACGCCGCAGGCGGTTTCTGCGCTGAAAAACGGGCTTGTGGATATTGCGGTGGTCACTACTCCGACCGGCGAGCTGAACTCCCTGACATCAAAGGAAATATGCGAGGTAAGTGAGATCCCGGTGTGCGGAACGGCATTTTCACAGCTTGCCGGAAAGAAGCTGAGCCTTTCGGAATTGTCCACATATCCGCTTATTTCACTCGGAAAGCAGACGAAAACCTACGAGGCGTATTCCGAATGGTTCCGGAAGAATAACTGTGATTTCACGCCTGATATCGAAGCCGCGACCGCCGACCAGATACTTCCGATGGTTAAGAACAATCTTGGTATAGGTTTCGTTCCGGAGGAGTTCCTTGAAGAATATCCAAATCAGGGAATTATCCGTCTGGAAATTCAGGAGACCGTACCCTCGCGCCAGGTGTGCTATCTCAGGAAAAAGGGGCACACCATGAGCGTCGCCTGCCGGGAAATGGAGAAGATGATTTTATCCGTATCCGAATACTGAGAAACAAAAGCACCTGCCAGGATACTGATGTGGAACCTGATCTTGTCCCTTTCAGAATACGAAACAAGACCTTTCGTAAGATATGCCCTTACTGTAGATTTTGACCCAATAAACGTATATTGTCCTGAATTTCTTAATTACCCTAATACCGTAACAGGGTATGATTCGGTGATGAAAACAAGGATACTTGAAACAATGGGATATATTCTGACCGCCCATACGAACGCAAAAAAGTTCTATGTTTTTGCCGGTGTGGGCAATTCCGGTAAATCTCTATTGATAAATCCTTTAGAACTTGTTCTCATAGCCGTTTAAGCAACAAATGCAGGTGAGAAATGTAGATGATATTTTCTTCGGAATCGGCAGAATATTCAAAATCTTTGGATAATCTCCGATAGTCGCCAAACCACGAAAAAGTACGTTCAACACGCCAGCGTTTTGGCAGCACTTCAAAGACGGGTTTTATCTGCTTTGAAATATCGATCATTACGTTGTGAAAAACTTCAAATGTATTTTTGAAAGTCCCTCTATACCCCTCATCTGCACATCCTGCATGGATAGAAGGGTACAAGAATAAAGCCTTTTCAAATACGAAAACGCCGCCCTTTGTATCGTGTTGATTTGCCTTATGATATTGTCAATATAGCTTTACACATTTCACTCAAAAATTTTGAGCAACAGTGCAATGGAATAAATATCCACGTAGCGTAGCGAAGTGGATACTTATTCCATTGCGGCGGCCGCAGATTTGCCCTTCTTATCCGAGTAATATCTGCGGCGCTTCTCTGTCGGAGGCATTCCGCCAATGGACGAACATATCCGGCGGTTATTCCAATAGCTCATGTAGTAGCGCCAGATCATTGTTTTCAGCTGTTCTGTCGTGTAATCCGTACTTCTTCTGCCGCGGCTGTAAAACAGCTCGTTCTTCATTCGCGCCCACATACTTTCGCAGCGGGCGTTGTCATGACATCTGCCTCCGGCACTGTTCATGCTCTGCTTTACTCCACACTCGTTCAGCATGGCTCTGTATGAAGCGCTTGTGTACTGGCTTCCACGGTCGGAGTGGAGTACCGCACCGCGAAATTCGGGATACGCTGCCGCTGTATTTTCGACAGTTGCAGCGCATAACTCGGCTCTCATATTGTCGTCCATTGACAGCCCGATTGCAGTCAGGTCGTCTGACTTTCGCGCTTCACGGTCCGCCTTCGTTATTCCATCCGGCTTTCGGTTGGGTCTGTGCGTTATTCCGATGGCTGTCATCACGCGGTATACCGTGGTTTCACTTGGTATTCCGGAATCTGGATATTTAAGGAGCAGTGGCTTATGCATTCGCTCCCTGCCGTATGTATCGTTGCATTCGTCTTCGCTGAGTATCTCCATCATTTTTGCCGCCAGTTCTTCGTGTTTCCAGGGTTTATTACGATTCTTCAGATAATCGTGAAATCCCTGACGTGTCACTTTCAGCGCTTTGCAGCAGAATGAAATCCTGCCTTTTGCGCCTCCATCGCAGGTCTTGAGCGCAATGAACTTCATTCGCTCCTGCTTGTTTACTTCCGACGGCTCGCGGCGAAAAAAGCTGCCGCCTCATTCAGAAAGTCCCTCTCCTCCTGAAGCCGCTTGTTCTCTTTGTTCAGCCGCTTTACCTCGCTTCGCAGCTGCCGGATCTCCTCAGTCGGCTCATTGCGTTTTCGGGGGTTCGCTCCTCAATGTCCAGGTTGTCGTTCTTTGCCGCCTGCACCCACCCGTACAGCGTTCCGTACGGTACATTAAGTTCCTTGCTGGCTCGCTTTACTCCCATTTCCAGCGCCAGCTTTACTGACTGCTCCTTGTAGCTCCTGTCGTATTTCCTTGCTTCTGACATGTCCTTCGCCCTCCTGATTTTAGTATATCCTTTTGAGCGTCGGGTGTCAAGTTTTATTATACAACATCAATATCAGTGGCAGCAGGCTAGACATTGTACAGCTTGCGGGTTCACTCAATACAGAAACATATAAAACCGTTTCATTAGAGTTGAGAAATAACCGCTTTCCGGCAGAATTACCTGAATAGCAACTGACCACGGCAGTTCGAAAGAGTTGTCGGGGTTAGTTGCTATTGGAGATTACCGAAAAAGCCACTAAATAATTCAGAGTAGCAAAAAGAGGACGGCTGATCAACCGTCCTCAAATCTGCATATAAGCGCGAATCCGTTCCTTACGAAACGGAGTTCGACGCTTTTGACTTTGGTGGAGATGGGGGGATTCGAACCCCTGACCTCTTACATGCGAAGCAAGCGCTCTCCCAACTGAGCTACACCCCCAGGCACAATTGTATTTTATCACAATACCCGTCCAAAGTCAAGTACTGCGGCAAAAAAATCCGGGCAGCGCGTCCGGATTTTCTCATTTCCTGGAACCTGCGCGGTAGGACACAGCCGGTTTATCCTTGCTCGGACAGACGTTCCGCAGCACGCAGACCTCGCACTTCGGCGCCCTCGCCTCGCAGATGTCCCTGCCGTGGTGCACCAGCCGGTGGCAGAACATAAGACCTTCCTCCGGCGGAACTACCTCCCGGAGCTGTCGCTCGACCACCGCCGCGTCCGTGGAATCCGCCAGTCCCAGCCGGTTCGACAGCCGGATAACATGCGTATCGCACACCATTGCAGGCTTGCCGTACAGGTCGCCGACTATCAGATTTGCGGTCTTGCGCCCTACTCCCGGCAGCTTCACCAGCTCCTCTATGCTGTCCGGCACTCTGCCGCCGTACACGTCCCGGAGCATAACGCACATATTGACGATATCCGCCGCCTTGGTCTTGTACAGTCCGCAGGTGCGGATATACTCCCCGACCTCCGCGGAATCCGCCGCCGCGAACTCGTCTATACTCCGGAACCGCCCGAAAAGAGCCGGAGTCACCATATTCACGCGCTTGTCCGTGCACTGCGCCGACAGCCGTGTTGCGATCAGCAGCTCGTGCGGCTGAGTATATATCAGCGCGCATTTCACGTCCGGGTATTCCCCGCGCAGCAGTGAAATCACCTCTGCGGCGCGCTTTTTTCTTACCTGTAATTTACGGTCTGCCATATCAGTCCTCATCTGCCGCCGGGGCGCTCTCTCCCTGCGGCACCCTCGACGCCCTTATCTTCTGAATGCAGCGATCCTCCACCTGCATGACGACAAGCTTTACGCCCTCGTATTCAACGCTGGGCGGAGTGACCTCGTCCCCCTCGGGGCAGAATCCCAGCTTATCCGTGACGAATCCGGCGATCGTTTCGTATTCGTGCTCCTCCGGAAGCTCCACGCCGAACAGCCCGAACACCTCGTCCGGGTCTGCTTCGCCGGATACCTCGTATACTCCGTCGCCGATCAGCACGATGTCGGATTTCTCGTCGTCGTACTCGTCCTGGATATTACCCATGACTGCCTCGATGATGTCCTCCAGCGTGACGATTCCGGCGGTGCCGCCGTATTCGTCAGCCACCACCGCCATTCCGGATTTCAGGCTGGTCAGCGATTTGAACACATCGGAACACGGACAGGACTCCGGCACGAAATTCACGTCCCGGATAAAGTCGTGGATATCGAATGAATCCAGGGTTTCGCGGTCCTTTCCGACCAGGCATAGCAGGTCCTTGACGATGATGATTCCGACTATCTTGTCGATACTTTCCTCATACACAGGTATGCGCGAAAATCCCATATCCAGCGCCAGGTAGATGATATCGTCCAGGCTGACGGACATATCCACGCCCACAATATTCGTGCGGTGCGTCATTACGTCCCCGGCGGTGAGGTCCTTGAACTCGAAGATGTTGTTTATCATCTTCGCTGAACTTTCCTCTATGACGTTTTCGCCGTCGCCATCATCGTCCGGGGTCTGCGCCAGCGCGTTCACCATGTCGAGGACTTCGTCCTCGGTGACCGCGATGTAATCCGACCCCAGCGCCTTTTTCAGCAGCCTGGTGATACCCTTGTTCAGCGCCACCAGCCAGCCTAGCAGGAATCTGCGCACGCTGTGGGTCTGCTTTTCATCGTCGTTCTGCGTGTTACTTCGATTGCCGTCTGCGTCCATGTTTCCTCCAAATCGCATTATGTCCTTATTATATTGATAATGCCCGGTAATACGCCGGACATATCACTTATCAGTTGCCGAACAGCCTTTCGCCGTTCTCCCGGCAGATGTCGATCATTTCCTCAGTGGGAACTCCCTTTATCTCCGCCATCTTCGCCGCAGTGTACTTTATCATGCCGCTGTGGGATTTCTCCCCCCGGTGCGGCACCGGAGCCATGTAGGGGCTGTCCGTTTCCAGAAGCAGCCTGTCCGCCGGGACTTCCGCGCAGGCAGCCCAAGCCTTCCTGGAATTCTTGAACGTGAGCACTCCCGTGAATCCGACGTACAATCCCAGCCGGACAACCTCCCGGGCGATCTCCGGACTGTAGGAGAAGCAGTGCATAACGCCCCGGGGTCTGTATTTCCGCAACAGCGCCATGGTATCCTCGCAGGCGTCCCGGCTGTGGATTATCACCGGCATGTCCAGCTTCTGCGCCAGAATAAGCTGCCGTTCAAACACCTCCGCCTGGAGCGCGGCGTCGTAGCCATCGTAGTGACGGTCAAGCCCGATCTCGCCAAGCGCCGTCACCTCCGGGAGCTTCAGCAGCCCCTCTATCCGGGAGAGCCAGTCCGCCGGGAGTCCGGCGCAGTTCTCCGGGTGTATGCCTGCCGCCGCGGTAATGAACGGATACCTCCGGGCAAGCGCCGCTTCCTCCTCCGAGGAAGCCAGGTCGTAGCCCACCGCCATTATCTTTTCAACGCCCATCTCCGGCATTCCGGAAAGCAGGCTGTCCAGCCCCTCGCCGAAATCCTCCCGGAGGTAGTGCGCGTGTGTGTCGAATATTCCCATATTATCTCGTGAAATAGCGCTCCATTACCAGCGCCTTTGTTTCGTAGCTTTCCAGAGGAAGCCGCCCCCTGCCGCCGAAAAGCCGCTCGGTGTCGTTGAATGCGCCACGAAAGCTCCTGTCCAGCAGTTCGTATTTATCGCCCTCCACCGAAACGCAGTCAAAGAAGGTCAGCAGGCGGTCCGCAGTGTTCTCCGCCGACCAGTACTGCATGGAATTCTCGTCCGCCTCGGTATTCCCGTATAGCTTTCTTATCTGGGACAGCAGTTCCTCGGCGTAAAGCTTCGCGCCTACGCTGGGGACGTTCCCGGTGATGACCTCGCCCTGCTTGACGAACATCGCCCGGATTATGTGCTGCACGCCCTGAGTCATTAGCTCCAGACGGCTCTTTCCCTCGTTCTGCTTTACTGCGCCGACTTTGTCCTCGCTGTCCTCGCGCTGGGTGAGGTTGTTGTCGCTCGTCTGTTTCTGGGCGGATTTCTTGGTATACGCCGGGGTGAAAGTCCCCTCGGATTTGATGAATGCGTCGGTATGATCCGCCGCAAGCGTTGAGGATTTCTCCTGCGTGCGGTGCTCGGCGGAATGCGTCAACGTGGTCTGGTTCACAGCCGATATGTTCGCCATTCTCGATATATCCAAAAAACCACCCCCTGATCTATGCGCAATTCGTAATTACGAATTATCTTATCGTGCTTCCGTTCGGTACGTCCTTGTCGAGGAACAGTACGCGGACATCGTTCTCACCGGCGTCGCAGGCAAGTATCATGCCCTCGCTGAGCTCGCCGCAGAGCTTTGCCGGAGCAAGGTTAGCCACGAACACGATCTTCTTTCCGATGAGGTCCTCCGGCTGGTACCAGGAGGCGATTCCGGAAACGATCTGTCTGCCGTTCCTGCCGTCGTCAACGGTGAGCTTCAGCAGCTTCTTGGACTTCTTCACCTTTTCGCAGGCGGTGATCTCGCCGCTGCGCAGCTTTACCTCCGCGAACTGGTCGATGGATATCACGTTCGCCTTGTCGAGGTCCTCGTCCTCGCGGATAGTCTTTGCCGGAGTGAGCAGGCTGTTCAGCTCGTCTATCTCCTTCTCCATGTCGATTCTCGGGAACAGCACCTCGCCCTTGTGTACGGTCACGTTCTGCGGAAGTACGCCGAATGTGCCCAGTGTGTCGTATTCGGTCATGCTCTCGTCTGCGCCGATCTGCTCCCATACCTTCGGCATGGTCTTGGGCATGAACGGGAACAGCAGTCCGGAGCAGACACGAATGCTCTCAAGCAGGTTGTAGAGCACTGCCGCAAGTCTGGGCATGTTCTCCTCGCTCTTGGCGAGAACCCACGGAGCGGTTTCGTCAATATACTTGTTCGCGCGGGAAACTACCTTGAATATCTCCTCAAGCGCCTTGGAGAGCTGCGCTTCCTCGATGAGCCCGGAAACCTGCTCCCTGAGCGCCGCAGCCATGGAGCGGAGCTCGTCGTCGATAGGCTCCGGCTTCTTCTCCTCGGGGAGAGTTCCGCCGAAGTACTTGTCAGCCATCGCAACGGTTCTGGAAACCAGGTTGCCCAGGTCGTTCGCGAGGTCGGTGTTTATTCTGCCTATCATGATCTCGTTGGAGAAGTTGCAGTCGGAGCCGTAGGGCATGTCGCGGAGTATCTGGTAACGCACCGCGTCAGAACCGTAGCGCTCTGCGAGAACGAACGGGTCGATGACGTTGCCCAGGGACTTGGACATCTTCTGTCCGTTGAAGTTTATCCAGCCGTGACCGTAAAGGTGCTTCGGCAGCGGCAGGTCGAGCATCATCAGGATTATCGGCCATACGATGGAGTGGAATCTCACGATCTCCTTCGCGGTCATGTGCAGGTCAGCCGGCCAGTACTTGCTGAAATCATCGTACTTGTCGTTGTCGTAGCCCAGCGCGGTAATATAGTTGGAGAGCGCGTCCACCCAGACGTAAACGACGTGACCGGGGTCGAAATCCACCGGAACGCCCCACTTGAAGCTGGTTCTGGATACGCAGAGGTCCTCGAGTCCGGGCTTGATGAAGTTGTTTACCATCTCGTTCACGCGGCTCTTGGGCTGGAGGTAATCTGTTTCGGTGAGGAACTTCTCGACCTTGTCCGCGTAATCGGACAGGCGCAGGAAGTACGCCTCCTCGTGGGCGTCGATGACATCTCTGCCGCAGTCGGGGCACTTGCCGTTTACCAGCTGGCTCTCGGTCCAGAAGCTCTCGCAGGGAGTGCAGTACTTGCCGGTGTACTCGCCCTTGTAGATGTAGCCCTTGTCGTACAGGGTCCTGAATATCTTCTGCACTGCGGAAACGTGGTAGTCGTCCGTGGTGCGGATAAATCTGTCGTAGCTTATGCCCATGGTTTCCCACAGGCGCTTGAAGTTCGCAACGATCTCGTCAACGTACTCCTTCGGGGTGACGCCCTTTTCCTCTGCCTTAAGCTCTATTTTCTGACCGTGCTCGTCAGTTCCGGTGAGGAACATCACGTCATAGCCCTGCATTCTCTTGAAACGCGCGATGGTGTCGCATGCCACGGTGGTGTAGCAGTGACCGATATGCGGATTGCCCGACGGATAGTATATCGGGGTGGTGATGTAATATTTTCCCTTGCTGCAATTACACATTGTTATACTTACCTCTTTTTCTACAATTAGTGATAATCAACAGGAAATGAAATCCTGTCCGTGATTACATTATGCTATTTTATTATATTACTTTTCAGCTCAATTTGCAAGCATACCGAAAAAAATAAAGAAACTTTTACATAATAGATAAAAAACCCTTGATTTTTTTTGATTTTTTTAGTACAATATAGATTAGGGAATAATTCTGCCCGCTCCGGGCAGGGGAATCATAAAACATGCGCAGTCGTCAGCTGCATATCTTCCGACCCAGAGGGGTCTTTGACAGGGGAGGTACGGGCATTGGCGCAGCGCAGCTTTCGCAGAAAGAGGTAACAGAAATGTCAAACAGACTTTTCCAGGGTATCGTCCACCAGATGAAGGACGCAGTTAACCGCGTTATCGGCGTAATCGACGAAAACGGCACCATCATCGCTTGCAGCGATCTCACAAGAGTAGGCGGAGGGAATGATTTCTTCCCCATTGAACTGGGCGACTCCCACGAGGTGTTTATCCGCGACGGATACACCTACAAGCCTTTTGGTATCCATGTTAAGCCGGACTACGCGGTATTCGTGGAGGGCACTGACGAGCCTGCCGGAAAGTACGCCAGCGTTATCGCGATATCCCTCTCCGGTATCAAGCAGTACTACGACGAGAAGTACGACCGCAACAACTTCGTCAAGAACATAATCCTGGACAATGTGCTCCCGGGCGACATCAGCCTCAAGGCGCGCGAGCTGCACTTCAACTCCGATATCAGCAGAGTCGTGTTCCTCATCAGCGTAATTTCCTCCAACGACGTTTCCGCCTACGACGTTATCCAGAACCTGTTCCCGGACAAGAACAAGGATTTCGTATTCAATATCACCGAAACCGACATCGTCCTCGTCAAGGAGGTCAAGAACAACATCGACGTCCGCGACCTGGAGAAGCTGGCGCGTTCCATCTCCGACACGCTTTCCAGCGAGTTCTTCACCAAGGTGAACGTCGGCATAGGCACGCCCGTTGTCGGCGTAAAGGACCTGGCGCGCTCCTTCAAGGAGGCGCAGACCGCCCTGGAAGTAGGAAAGGTATTCGACACCGACAAGAACATCGTAAGCTACGACAACCTCGGTATCGCGCGTCTTATCTACCACCTGCCGACCACCCTGTGCGAAACCTTCCTCAAGGAAGTGTTCAAGAAGAACAGCATTGAGTCCCTCGACCACGAAACGCTGTTCACTATCCAGAAGTTCTTCGAGAACAGCCTGAACGTTTCCGAAACCTCCAGAAAGCTGTTCGTGCACAGAAACACGCTGGTTTACCGTCTGGACAAGATCAAGAAGCTGACCGGACTGGATCTGCGTGAATTCGACCATGCCATCATCTTCAAGATCGCGCTGATGGTCAAGAAATACCTCGCCGCAAACCCCACCAAATTCTGATGGGGCAGGCGTTATTACTGCAAAATCCGGCTGCCCCGCTCTCCGCGGGACAGCCTTTGAAGTGTTATAGAGGGCTGTAAAAAAATCAGAAAAAGCCTGTTCACAGATATAAGCAAGGGAAAATATATGATGTTTTGAGGGAGAATAACAATGGTAGAACTCAAAAATGTCAACGTGCACTACTCAAGCGGAGTAGACGCACTGCAAGACGTCAACCTGCGAATAAACGACGGGGAATTCGTGTTCATCGTGGGCGGAAGCGGCGCCGGCAAATCCACGCTCGTAAAGCTCATGACCCGTGAAATTACCCCGACCTCCGGCAGAGTGTTCGTCAACGGATACAACCTCGCCAAGGTCAAGGGTAACAAGATCGCAAAATTCCGCCGTTCCATCGGCATGGTGTTCCAGGATTTCCGGCTGATACAGGAGCTTAACGTGTACGAAAACGTTGCGTTCGTGCTGCGTATCGCCGACCAGAGCACGCGCTTCATAAAACAGCGCGTACCCTACGTCCTGAATCTGGTGGATCTCGCGCACAAGGCGCGCAGCAAGCCCAAGGAGCTTTCCGGCGGCGAGCAGCAGCGCGTCGCCATCGCAAGGGCGCTCGCCAACGACCCGGGGCTCATCATCGCAGACGAGCCGACCGGCAACATCGACCCCCGGCTGTCCTATGAAATAGTTGAGCTTCTCAAGGATATCAACCGCTCCGCCGGCACCACGATAATCATGGTCACCCACGAGCACGACCTTGTGAAGCACTTCGGCGGCAGGATAATCAATATCCAGGACGGCTCGATCACATTCGACGACAATATCGGAGGTTCAGATGAGGACGAGTAATGTCACATACCTTGTGAAAAAGGGAATATCCTCCGTGTGGAAAAACCTGCTGATGTCCTTTGCAAGCTTCAGCATTCTTATGGTCAGCCTGCTGCTGGTGGGCTGCTCAGTGCTTCTGATGATGAACGTCAACACCATCATGAAGAACATCGAGGATACCAACGAAATAGCAATATACCTCGGCGAGGACGTCACCCAGAAGCAGAAGGATCATATCCGCGCCGTCCTGGAAAAGAACGGCGAGATCTCCGAGGTGACCTACCGCTCCAAGGAGGAGGCGCTGGAGGAGTTCCGCGGAAACATGGCAGAATACAGTGAGCTGCTGGACTACCTGGACGAGAACCCCATGCCGGAAACCTTCCTGGTGCGCGTGAGCGATATATCCAGGATACGCCAGGTCGTTACCGAGATAAACTCCATCGAGGGCGTGGAAAAGGTGCAGGCACCCTATGACTTCGCCGGAATACTCATTGAGATACGCAACACCTTCTCGATAATCGCAGGCGCAGTGCTCCTCGCACTGGTCATCGTCAGCATAGTCATCGTTTCCAACACGATACGCACCAGCGTATTCTCCCGCCGCAACGAGATAAGCATAATGCGCTACGTCGGCGCCACCAGCGGATTCATCAAGACTCCGTTCTTCGTGGAGGGAATGTTCATCGGCATTCTCGCCGGAGCCGCCGCCTGGGGACTCACCTGGGTGGTATACGACGCCGTGTTCTCGCTTTTCTCCACTGACCTCACCCTGTGGCAGATGTTCGGATTCTACGGACTTATCCCATTCAGCGACATAATGTGGATAGTCCTGGCGGTGAACTGCTGCGCCGGAGCGCTCCTCGGAGCCGTCGGCACCGTGTTCAGCACCGGAAAGTACCTGAAGGTCTGAGAAAGGAACAGCACCTTGAACAAGAAAATTTCCCTCGGCATTGCCATCAGCCTTGTCGCCATCGGCTGTGCCATAACCTTCGTCCTCACCTGGACGGTGTCGCTGAATATCTACAACTCCAAGATCGGCACCTCTGAGAAATACGAGGGCGTTTACGCAAAGCTCCGCGAGATCGACACCGCGGTCCGCCAGAACTACATCGGCACCGTCAGCGACGACGCTCTCGAGGCAAGCACCATCAACGGCTATATCGCAGGAATCGGCGACAAATACGCGTCCTATTCCACTCCGTCCGCTTACTACGAGCTTCAGCAGAGCTACGACGGCGTTATCCTCGGAGCAGGATTCGACGCCGAGGAAAACGGCAGCGGATACCTGACCGTCACCACCGTATACAAGGGCAGCTCCGCTGAGCTGAACGGAGTTAAGGTAGGCGACGTAATCACCGCCATCGACGGAAAGAGCCTGCTCAGCATGGAGCCGGGTCAGGCGCTTGAAAGGCTTTCCGGCGAAACCGGCACCCGTCTGGCATTACAGATACTCCGCGAGGGCGTGGAGGGCGACATCACCGTCAACCTTATCCGCCAGCAGCTGGAGGTGGAATCCGTCAACTGCCGCCTGCTGGACAACAGCATTGGATATATCCAGATAACCACCTTCAACGCCAAGACCTCGGAGCAGTTCAGCGACGCTCTGAAAACCCTTGAGAACATCGGCGCGAAGGCTCTGCTGATAGACGTCCGCCAGAACAGCGGCGGCGTGACCAGCGTCCTCAAGCCGATACTGAACAACTTCGTACCCTCAGCAATCGCTGCGACCGTGGAATACTCCGACGGCAGCCGCAAGACGCTGATCGAAACTGACGCCACCGAAACCCTTGACCTCCCGGCGGCAGTTCTGGTGGATTCCGGAACAGCCTCCGCCGCGGAGCTTTTCGCCGCAGTGATGCGCGATGAATACGGCGCTGTGCTCATCGGCACCACCACCTACGGCAAGGCGGTAATGCAGAACACATACGAATTCTCCGACGGAAGCGCGCTGACTCTCTCCGTGGGCAGGATATACACCAAATCCGGCACCTGGAACGACACGGGACTGAAGCCGGACTACTCCGTGGAACTGACCGCAGGCACGACGCCAGACGCGGTTGACGACGACTCCGACGCGCAGCTCCAGAAGGCGCTGGAGGTCCTCGCGCCCCGTATCCCGACCGAGTAAATAAGCAGCTACGCTGCAAGAATATATTGGAGGAACAACTATTATGAGTACAACAATTCAGCTTACAAAAGCCGGCGAAAAGATGCTCCGTGAGGAACTCGAGCACCTCAAGACCGTTACCCGTCCCGAAGTCGCAGCCAAGATCAAGGTAGCGCTCTCCTTCGGCGACCTTTCCGAGAACAGTGAGTACGATGAGGCAAAGAACGAGCAGGGTCTTGTGGAATCCCGTATCGCAGAGATCGAGGCTACCCTCAAGCATGCCGTTATCGTTGACGACAGCGACATCTCCACCGAGAAGGTCGGCATAGGCAACGTCGTTACCATTCTCGACATGGAGATGGAGGAAGAGATGACATTCCAGATCGTCGGCACCAGCGAAGCTAACATAGACAAGGGGCACATGTCCAACGAATCCCCCATCGGCAAGGCACTGCTGGATCACTCCATCGGCGAGGTAGTTACCGCTGAAACTCCCTCCGGCGAACTGCAGTTCAAGATACTCAACATTTCCAAGAAGGAGGAAGCATAATAAATGGCTGACCAGACCGAAAACCAGAACGTAAACACCGAGCCGGAGGAATTGACCGCCGAGCAGCTCGATGAACAGCACCGCGTAAGGCTTGAGAAGCTCGCAGCCCTCAGGGCGGCAGGCAAGGATCCCTATACCATCACAAAGTTCCCCGTCACCATATCCAACAAGGAGATCCGCGACCGCTTCGATGAACTTGAGAACACCGAGGTCGCTATCGCCGGCAGACTGATGACCCGCCGTATCATGGGCAAGGCAAGCTTTATAGACGTGCGCGACGGCTCCGACAGAATGCAGGTGTATGTGCGCCGCGATGAGATCGGCGACGACAACTACGCAGAATTCAAGAAGTGGGACCTCGGCGATATCGTCGGCGTAAAGGGCAAGGTGTTCCGCACAAAGATGGGCGAGATTTCCGTGCATGCCGATGAGATAACCCTGCTGTCCAAGTCGCTGCTTCCCCTTCCCGAGAAGTGGCACGGACTCAAGGACAAGGAGGAGCGCTACAGAAAGCGCTACCTGGACCTCATAGCAAATCCCGAGAACAAGGACACCTTCGTAAAGCGCTCCAGAATACTCCGCGAGATCCGGAACTTCCTGGACAGCCGCGGATACCTCGAGGTCGATACACCTACCCTCCTTCCGCTGGAGATAGGCGCTGCCGCTCGTCCGTTCAAGACCCACCACAACGCCCTGGATATCGACATGTACATGCGTATTGAAACAGAGCTTTACTTAAAGCGGCTTATCGTCGGCGGATTCGACAAGGTTTACGAGGTCGGCAGAATATTCCGCAACGAGGGCATGGACGCTACCCACAACCCCGAGTTCACCTCCATTGAGATGTACCAGGCGTATACAGATTACTTCGGCATGATGGACCTCATTGAGGAACTTTACCGCACCGTTACCCTTAACGTTTGCGGCACTGACACCGTTACCTATCAGGGCAGGGAGATCGCGGTAGGCAAGCCCTGGGAGCGCCTTACCATGATAGACGCCGTTAAGAAGTACGCCGGCGTGGACTACTACAGCTGGGCTGACGACGCAGCCGCAAGAGCCTGCGCAAAGGAACACCACGTTGACGACGAACTGGACGAGAACTCCACCAAGGGTCACGTTCTCATAGCATTCTTTGAGGCGTTCGTTGAGGAAAACCTCATTCAGCCGACAATAATCTACGATTACCCCGTTGAGAACTCTCCGCTCGCAAAGAGAAAGCCCGAATTCCCAGTATTTACGGAGCGCTTTGAATACTTCATAAACGGCACCGAGTTCGGTAATGCGTTCTCCGAACTGAACGACCCGATCGACCAGAAGGAGCGCTTCATTAAGCAGGTGGCTGCAAAGCGCGCCCAGGGCGGAAACGACGCCCAGGTGGACGAGGACTTCATCACCGCGCTGGAATACGGTCTGCCCCCGACAGGCGGTCTGGGATTCGGCTTCGACCGTCTGGTAATGCTGCTGACAGATTCCGCAAGCATAAGAGATGTTCTTCTGTTCCCGACAATGAAGCCGGAGAAGTGATTCTTCAGAATACCAACATAAAGCCGCAAAGCTAGTCTGCGGCTTTATGATTTATAAGGCGTGATTCGCTGCCATAATTAGCGGTATAATGCGCCGCTCACCACAGGAGGGCATAATGCCAGAAAACAACAACGAAGAAAAACCATACCGCAGCATACTAAACGACGACAACGGCACTGCCCAGCCGATACGCCGCAAAAAGAAGGACCCCATGGAGAAGGTCCGCCGGGAGATAGAGGAGCAGCAGCGACAGCAGCGCGAAAAGGCGGAGCTGCTCAAACTACGCCAGGGTATCATTGAGGAGAGCGAAGAAATCCCCGAGAACGAGCCGCCGAAATACGAAAAGCCGAAAGGCTGGAAGGCTGTCGAGAACTTCTTCTACCACTACAAGTGGCGGCTGATCGGCTCCATATTCGCCGTCGCGCTGATATCATTCATGGTCGTGCAGACGGTGACCCGGCAGAAGAACGACCTGTATGTGCTCGTCATCGCGAACTCAAGCTCTGATGGATTCTATGCAAAGACCGCCGACATCGAGGTGGCGCTGGAGCGCTACTGCCCGGATTTCGACGGCAACGGCTATGTTCACGTCGGCGTGAACTACATCGACCTGTCCAGTAAGGGCGGCATGTCGGAATACAGCGACGCGCAGCTGGACAAGTTCTCCGCGGAGCTTTTCACCGGCGACAGCCAGCTTTTCCTTTCGGACCGCCAGATAATCAACCTGATAAACAGCTATACCGACACCAGCGATAACGTCGCGGAGGAGATAACAGAGGAGAGCGCAACGGCAGAGGTGCCGATGCACTCCGAGTTCTTCCGTGACCTGTCGGAGGAATTCCCCGACGCCGTGCTGTATCAGAATGTGGGAGTGCAGCTGAACTCCACCGGGTTCACCAACCAGGCGAAGTGGAAAAGCTGCCCGGACACCATCGGATTATATCTGCGCAACGAATTCCAGACCGATATGACCGGCAACGGCGACCGCGCCAAGGAACAGCGCCGCCGCGCCGAGATCGTGCTGGACAACATCGTAAATAACAATGTCGTCAACCCCGACTGGCAGGGCGACTGACCGGGGAATTCCGCGCGGAATCCCGACGGCGCCCTGCCTCGACATCGCAGGGGATAACCTCCGTGGGCTTCAATCCGTCCATCAGACGTAATCCTTTAAGTGATCGCAGAAATCCTGCTCCCGGCGAAGCAGCTGCTGTGCGTCCGCGCGTATCTTCCCCTCCGCCTGGTGGGAACGGTTGACTGCGTGCTGCATGTCGATAATCCCCATGGTGGTGCCCTTTATCATCAGCGACGCGATATTCTTGCTGCTGCGGTCGTTGGCGGTGCGCATTGCAATACCCATGCGCGACATCATCTTCGCATACGGCGGATAATCCTTCGGAACTGCGCCACGGCGGACTAACTCGCTGCGCGTCTGCGCCGCCACCTCGCGGTATCGCTCGCGCTGGGCGTTTATCTCCCCCGCGAGCTTGCGGTTGGGACAGCGCTTCAATACGTCCCCGGAAGCCTCGTATGCCATCTCCGCATTCCTGTAAACGCTGCCGAGTATCTCGGCGCTCTGATCATTCCTGAAACTGCTCATAATAAGACCTCGCAATCTGTTTTGTTGTTATGCTGATATTATCCCAACACTCCGACAAAATACACCCGGCGGCGACAGGTAAATTCCCCCTCAGAAAGGATCTCAAATGAAACGACAGCCGTTCTATATTCTGCTCCTAAAAGGTATCGGCTATATTGTCCTCGGCAATGTGCTGTGCCTGTTCATGACAATGGCGGTCACCATGTTCACAAGCAAATCCGACAACCCTGGGCTGGTAATCTTGCTGAACATTGTCGCTATGCTGTGCTCCCTGGCGATATTCCACATGCTGATGTTCACCGTCGGCTGGCAGGACGGCGCCCGGGAACGCTCCCTGGTCAGAAATCACCGGGTGGACGCGCCGCTTCCACGGCGGTGGATATACCTCGGGCTGATAATGTTCGCGATAGCCGCCGCCCCGACGGTGGTTCTGCTGCTGAACAAGCTGTTCTTCCCGGAAGCGGACACGTTCTATGTTTACCGGTTCATCAGCGGCAGCGCATATCCGTTCATTCAGACCTTTGTACCAATGCCCGACCTCTCAACGGACGCCTGGGTGCAGACGGATTTCCGGCAGATAGACATCATGCCGCCGCTGTTCCCGGCGCTTATGCTGCTGTATTACGCCATAATTCCCGTAATGACGGAGCTTGGCTGGTACATCGGCTATACCGATAAGTTCAACAAGGACAACATCGTATACAAATAACCCTTGCAGGCGGAAAAATTGCAGAATTTCTCCGCCTGCCGTTATTTTGCTATTGACTAATTCTGCATTTTATATTATAATAGAATAGTATGATTATATTCGGCAGTATGCTTTTCCGGAGGTGATTCCGGCGGCTGCCGTGAAGTGAAATGGAGTGAGCTACTTTTGAAGAGAAGAATAGGCAGACCCGTGTTCTTCGTTCTGGCAGTTATTATCATCGCGTTCGCGCTGCTTTCCACACTGGGAATCAGCACGCAGTACGGCGACAGCAAGACTACCGTGATCGCAGGACTCGGCGACGTAAGATGGGGTATAGATATCCGCGGCGGCGTCAACGTAACATTCGGCGCGCCTGAGGATTACACCGATCCCATAACCTCTGACGACCTCGACGCAGCAAAGACAATAATCGAGAACCGTCTTGTCAGCCAGAACATCAACGACTACGAGGTTTTCGAGGACATCGGCGCCAACAACATCATTGTCCGCTTCCCGTGGCAGGCCGACGACAACAGCTTCAATCCCGAGGAGGCCGTGAAGGAGATCGGCGCGACTGCCCAGCTGACATTCCGCATGGGCTACAGCGGAGATCTCACAGACGACCAGACCTATGAGGATCTGCCCCTGGTGCTCGAGGGTAAGGACGTTGCAGACGCACGCGTCTATGTTAATACCCAGAACAAGGGCGCTACCGCAAGCTACGAAATAAGCCTTACCCTGAACGACAGCGGTAAGGAAGCGTTCAAGAATGCCACCCAGCAGGCAATGAACGAGAACAAGCGTATCTCCATCTGGATGGACGACGAGCAGATCAGCGCTCCTTCCGTAAGCGCTGTCATCAGCGACGGCTCCGCTTCGATCTCCGGCAACTACTCCGGCGACGAGGGCTACGCTGACGCAAAGAAGCTGGCTGACCTCATCAAGGGCGGCGCGCTTCCTTTCAAGCTTGAGATCAAGAATCTGTCCACCATCTCCCCGATACTGGGTACCGGCGCGCGTGACGCAATGGGTATCGCCGGCGTTATCGCATTCATCGTTATCGCAATATTCATGGTCGTTTACTACCGCCTGCCCGGCTTTGTCGCAGTCATTGCCCTCGCCGGTCAGATCGCCGGCATGTTCGCAGCCTGCACCGGCTTCTTCGGATTCAATGCAAGCAGCACGCTGACTATCCCGGGTATCGCAGGTATTATCCTGTCCGTAGGTATGGGCGTAGACGGCAACGTGCTTTCCGCCGAGCGTATCCGCGAGGAACTCAAGGCTGGCAGAACCATTGACGGCGCAATAAAGAACGGCTTCCAGCGCGGATTCACCGCTATCCTGGACTCCAACCTGACAGTCATCATCGTTGCCGTGATCCTTATGCTGGTATTCGGCACATGGTTCGGTGCTTCCACCGATGGTACTATCTACTCCTTCGGCTTCACACTGCTTGTCGGCGTTATCATGAACTTCATCATGGCATGCTGGGCTACCAGACTCATGGTGACATCGCTGTCGCAGTTCAAGGCTTTCAGAAAGCCCTGGCTGTACGGCGGTGCAAAGGATTCCACCGCAGACAAGGTCATGGACGGCAGCAAGACTCCTGCGCTCCCTGAGAAGAAGGGAATCGATTTCGTTGCCAAGACCAAGGTGTTTGCGCTCATCTCCGCTTCTGTCATCGTCCTCACAGTTATCTTCTCCTTTGTGCTTGGCGTAAAGGTGGATATCCGGTTCAAGGGCGGTTCCATGCTGACCTACAGCTATACTGGCGAAATCACCGAGGCTGACACCGCTAAAATCGCAGCTGACGTGAAGTCCCTGGACAACGTTCCCGAGGCTACAGTAACCACCGGTACAAGCTTCACCGGCGGACTCAACACCATGGTCATCTCCTTCGCTTCCGATGAGAAGATGGACGACGACACGCTCAATGCCATTAACGCAATGGTCGAATCCGCACTCCCGGACAACAACGTTGAGAATATTGACACCACCAACGTAAGCGCCTCCTCCGGTACTTCGTTCCTGATCTCCTGCGTTGTTGCGGTCGTTATAGCGTTCGTTCTGCTCGCTATCTACATCGCATTCCGCTTCCAGAAGATCGGCGGCCTTTCTGCAGGTATCATCTCAATCATCTGCCTTCTGCACGACGTTGCAATAACCTACGCGGTTTATGTATTCGGCGGCATGTCGCTGGATTCCAACTTCATGGCGGTTATCCTGACTCTGCTGGGTTACTCTATCAACAACACCATCATCATCTACGACCGTCTGCGTGAGAACCGTGCTAAGTACGGCACCAAGTTCACCGATCCCGAGCTTGTAAACCTCTCCATCAACCAGACGCTGCCGCGTTCCATCATCACAACTGCTACCACAGTATGCGCGATGATCTCCGTATCCATCGTGTGCGCGCTTATGGGAACCACATCTATTCTGACGTTCTCCATTCCGCTTGCTATCGGTATGCTGGTTGGATTCTACAGCTCCGTTTGCCTGGCTGGTCCTATCTGGATCTGGGTTCAGAGCAAGCGCCATGCCAAGAAGGACAAGACCGAGGAAGCGTGATCCTCTTATAGACATAGAAATCCCGGTGGATACCCACCGGGATTATTTATTTGGATTTAGCCCTTATAGACGTAGTGCGCCTGGTCATACGATGTTTCATTCAGTCCCTGCGGATAGTATTTCACATCTCCCTCGCCGGATCCTCCGACTCTCGTCGCCGTAATGGTATCCTCTCCGTCAAATCCGACGCCGGATACTGCATACCCTTCGTCTGTATTAAGTTCCTCACCAGTGACCGCAATAAAGTAGGTCCACGGTGCAGGTACCGTCATTGTGTACGCCTGGCGTTCGTTCCAGGGCTTCACGCCCTCCTCCTTGTCCTGCTCCGCGTTGGCGTCCCAGTAATCTCCCACAAATGCGATCGTCTGATCGCTGAAGACCTCGATATACTCATTCTGGGCGTACCCGTTCTCAAGCTCGAGATAGTACTTTCCGGGCTTTATTTCCGGCTTCTCGAACGCCTTGTCATCGTCCTCGTGGAATCCGATAACCCCTGTGGTAATCAGTACAATCACCGCAATCAGCGCCAGCAGGAATCCTGCGATCACACCGCCGACTATCTTTCGTGTTCTGGTCATGTGTCAACCCTCCATTCAGGCTTTCTTGTATTTGATCTGGAATATGGTAATGCTCTTTGACTGCTTATCGTATTTTCCAGAAATGATAACTGAATCATTCTTAAGTTCCGCCCCTCTGCTAGTTATCCAGGCATACTTACTGTATGTAAGACTGAAATTATCGGACCTAGATGTATTTACATTAAAATATATGTTAGTCAAGTATCTTGAATCACAAAATATTTCTTTGCCATTTACATCGGTTCCTCTAAAATCTATGTCCACCCCACTGTTGATTTGCAGATAATGTATTCCATCAGAAGCATTATATGCGCCAAACATATAAGATGGTAATTCCTCACGCGCTTCGTCTTTCAGACCAATTGTAGATATTCCTGCATTAGTCCCACTTGTTTCAGTAAAATTGAAATCAAGTGAGTACTGAACACTTTCACTCTGAACATACTCTATATCTGGCTGTGTATAATCGCTTGCATATGCGTTTGTGTAAACGCATATTGACATTGCTGCCGCTAGTATTGTGCATACTGTTTTCTTCATAATAATTCACCTTTCACTTATTG
>ENA-UERG01000692-UERG01000692.1-human-gut-metagenome-genome-assembly--contig:-NODE-692-length-31740-cov-4.002495_pt1 | contig 31740 bp, 24 predicted proteins | sample MGYA00242954_ERZ507954 | MGnify/ENA primary metagenome ERZ507954 (study PRJEB26167, sample SAMN06115478) | human gut metagenome | host: Homo sapiens | place: China:Sichuan | collected 2015-01-21... | reverse complement strand
ACTCAATGAAAACATGACGATGGCGATGGGAGCCGAAACGATGGAAAACCACAAGGAAGTCGTGGTCGGCGCCCGCATCTCCAAGACCGGAAACTTCATGCCGCAGGCGGGTGACCTCGAAGGCGAAATGAAGCAGCCCGTGGCCGTCGGAGACCGGGGCATCGCCCTCATGATCAACGGCGTTCGCAAGTAAAGCGACACCTGCGTCACTTCCAAGCCGTCCCGGATTCGTTCGGGGCGGCTTTTTTCTTACAACGAAAAACGGAACCCGCCGCGAGGCAGAGGTCCGTCTTGAGAAAGCGATGAAGACGTCCGATCAGCGGAACGTCGTGAGCTTCCGTTCGAGCACGGCGGCGAGGCCTTCGATCAGACCGTCGACGTCGAAGCGGTCGAACTGTTTGTCTTCCTCGCGGAAGAGCCGGTTGTTCGTATGTGCGGAAACGTCCACTTCGCAGAGCTTGACGCCTTCCCGGTTGTAGGCCGTAGCGCGAATCATGAGTTCGGTGCGCGTGGGAAGGTTGAGCGTGCGTTTGTCTCCCTTGAGAACTTCATAGGGATAGACCCGACGGACCTCCACGTTGATCTTTTCCCCGTTGCGGGAGGTGCCGTTGCGAAGGTACTCGAGGCTGTAGCGCACGGCCTTGCTGAAGGCGGATCCGGCTTCTTCCTCAGGGAGGCTGTAGGAGAGAGTGACGCTGCCGTAGGGACGCACCGGCTTGTTGAGCCAGGTGAAACCCACCGTGACGTAGGGAAGGGGCGAGCGCTCGGAGCCGAACTTGTTGAATTCGACGCTGTCGTAGTTTCTGCAGGCCGGGATCAAAATGGGCTCTTCCTGCACCTTGTTCGCAAGGCGAAGCGTGATGAGTTTCGAGAGGCGCTTTACGTGGTTGTTGACCGCCCGGCGGACGCTGCCGTCGTCGTTCACGAGCGTGGAATACTTCAGGTTCGGCGTGACGAGAAAACCCGTTTCGTCGTACTGAACGTTGGCGTACACTTTGTCCTGGCGATGAATGACGTCCGCGCGCAGCGTGCCGTTCGCCTCTTCGCAGATGAGCCAGTCGTTGCGGTGGGCCGCCTGGATGGCAGCGTTGCGGATTTGGGCGATCGTCTTGTTATTGGCTTCGCCGCTGAATTCCATGGGTTCGCGCTTGCTCGCACAGCCGCTCACAAGAAGGGAGCCCGCGAGGACGGCTGCGAGGAAAAGTTTCGTCTTATTCACTTTCTTCTCTCAAAAAGTCTTGTTGCACAGTCTCAAGAAACGAGAGGCGTTTCACCGAGGTCCGGCTAGTATAGAAAAAATCCAGGGAGAGAGGGAAGATCGGGAATCCCCCGCAAAATTGCCGTGAACGGCGCGCAGTGTGCCGCCTTGTTGCGTACGACGGACAGAGGAAATTGAGGGAGGTGTTGGTTGATGCAAAATTTTCAAAGAGGACTGTAGTTTTTTGCATCAATTAACTCCGTCACCGAGTCCTCGCCGTTGCCAATCTGCGGCTCGAGCGGGGGAGCCGCAGGCAATGACAGTGAGAAGGTGGTTGGAAAAACACCCGCAACGTTGCCACAAACGGCGCGCCTCGTCGTCGCGCCGTGTAGTCGGTGGCTTTCCTCAGACTTTTGCTTCCAGCAGTGTTCCGTTGAGATATTTCGCAAACAACGGGATCGTGAAATCGATATAGCCAAGTTGCGTACTGTAAACCGTTCCCTTTTTGATCAGATTGTCCCGAATGCGCGAGCAGGAACTGGCAGAACGTCCGAAAATGGCGGCAACATCCCCGACACGATACGGGGCCGAAGGCAATTGGCTCATTGCCTTAACGTATTCGACCTCTGTTGCGGTCAGGCGATTGAAACGAACAATGCCGTCGATCATGGACTCAACGGCAGGTCGATAGGCCTTCCGGATGTCCGCAAGCGTGATGGCCGGCGGTTGCGCTTCTTGCCAGGAATAGAAAGCCAAGGCCTGGATGAAGAAAGGATACCCGCGTGTAATTTCGGCGATCTTGTCCAGGGCTTCCGTTTCGATGGTGACGCCCCTTTGTTCAACCGGAATGCGAATGGCCTGATTGATGGCGTCGTGCGACAAAGGGCCGATCCTTTTCCAGTCAAACAATCTCTCGGCATAGGATTTTGTTTCGCCGGCAAGTTTGGCGACTTGAGGCAACCCCGCGCCGATCAGAACGACAGAAAGTCCCCGTTGGGACATTTTGTGCATGGTCACAATCAGTGCGCCCAACTCGTCTTTGGTCAGACACTGAACCTCGTCGATCAAAAGAATCCAAACCTTGGATTGTTTCAGGGCCGCTTTGCCGATGAGGTCGAACATGTCGGGCAGGTCGAACTCCAAATTGCCGCTGTCGGCGACACCGGGTTCCGGAGCCGTTTCGATCGAAATTTCAACACCACGGAAGGAGATTTTGAAGGTTTGAGCGAAATTTCTGAGCGCTCGGAAACCCTTGGCAACGATGTCTTTGGCCAACTCGGCTTTTGAGAGTTTTCGAAGCGTGGTACCCAACAAAGGAAAAAGAAGTTCCGTGAGCGGACGGCCTTCTTGCGCCTCGATCATCGAGACCACGCATTTGGCTTCGTCTTCCGCGTCTTGAGCAATTTTGTTGAGCAGAACCGTTTTGCCTACGCCACGCAATCCGATGAACATGAACGAGCGCGGAGGGATGCCCTCCAAAGCTCTTTGGTAGGAAATGGTGACGTCACGTAGAACGCCGTCTCGACGCCGCCAGTTTCGGCGGCGTGACGCCCTCGCCGGTGACAAAAGGATTTTTATGGGCCTGCATGGTGAAAGAGTCGGAAAGAAGAGAGTCCTGCGCCACGTTGTTTACGAAAGAGAATCTTCACTGCGGTTCAGTCATGCGCAATGATGATCAGCGAATCCCTTTAGCATAACGAAACCTCTTCTCCTGCATCCGTTCTGGAAAATAAAAAGCGCCGTTTCCTTCAAAGGGTAAACGGCGCTGGGTGTCGTTGTCAGACGCGGTATGGCTTAGCGGACGCCCACGAGTTCCACGTCGAAGATGAGCGTGGCGTAGGGCGGGATGACGCCGGGATAGCCGTCGGGACCGTAGGCGAGGTTGTAGGGGATGCGAAGGATGCGCTTGCCGCCCACGCGCATGCCGCGGATGCCGTATTCCCAGCCCGGGATCACCATGCCGGCGCCGAGCGTGAATTCGATCGGTTCGCCGCGTTCGACGCTCGAATCAAAGACCGTGCCGTTGACGAGCTTGCCCGTGTAGTGGACGCTCACTTCCTTCCCGAAGACGGCCTCTTCGCCCGTCCCTTCGAGGATTTCTTCGACCTCGAGTTCGCCCGGAGCGGGGACTTCTTCGGCGGCGAGAAGCTCCACGTCGAAGATGAGCGTGGCGTTCGGGGGAATCACGCTGCCCGCGCCGCGTTCGCCGTAGCCCATGTGCGGCGGAATCGTGAGGGTGCGCTTGCCGCCCGTCTTCATGCCGGCGAAGCCCTGTTCCCACCCCTGAATCACGCGGCCTTCGCCGAGCGTGAAGGTGAAGGGCTGACCGCGCGTGACGCTCGAATCAAAGACGGTGCCGTCTTCGAGCTTGCCCGTATAGTGAACGGTGATGCGCATGCCGGGCTTGGCTTCGACGCCGTCGCCCACCTGGGTGTCGAGAATCTGCAGAGTATCAGTCATTGTTGTGTCCGGTTGCGAAGCGGAGCGCCTCTTGACGAAACGCGTCCGACTTCATGACAGGGAGGAATCTGAAAATGGTAGCAGAGAACGCCTGTTCGCCACGGAGAATTTGCTTCGGACGGACGCAAAAAAATCCCCGCGGGCCCGAGGGCGGCGCGGGGAAAAGTTCTGTGGAGGCGCATGAGGGACGCCTCACAGGGAGACAACAAACCGATTACTTCTTGCGGATCGTGAAGTTGTGGCAGCTGTTGCACATGAGTTCGGGTTCCGCCTTGTCGGCCTTATGGCAGTCCTGGCAGTTCACCGCGCCCAGGTGCGAGCGGTGCGGGTTGGGTTCGAGACCGGCCGTCTTCTTGGCGAGGTCTTCGTACGAGCCGTGGCACTTCATGCACTGATCTTTCTTCACCCAGCCCGAAGCTTCGGGGAAGGCGGCGCCGTGAATTTCGGCGAGGGTCTTGCCGGCGGCGTGAGCCGAAGCCGTGAAGGCAAGGCCGAGAGCGACCGCGAAAGCGGCGATAACGGTGTTTTTCATGATGTGAGTCTCCTAATGCGTCAGTTCTTCTTCGCGCGCTTGGCGAGTTCAGCGCCCGCGATGCGGCCGTAAACGAGCGCGGCACCGAGCTGCGCGCCGCCGGCGTAGTTGTGGAAGAAGATCCCGCCCGCGGAGTTGCCCGCTGCGTAGAGGCCGGGGATGCTTTCGCCGTCGAGATTCTGAATCTCGGCCTTGGCGTTGATGAGCGGACCGCCGAAGGTGGCCGTCATGCCGCCCTGGAAGGGAACCGCGTAGAACGGCGCCTTCTTGATCGGGTGCGGCTTCTTGTAGGTGCAGGGCGGATTCATCTGATCGAGCGTGCCCTTTTCGACAGCTTCGTTGTAGGCCTTGACGATGGCCGTGACGCGTTCGACCGGGAGCTTCACCTGCTTGCAGAGCTCTTCGATCGTGTCGGCCTTGCCGTAGGGGTTGTTCAGACGGTCAAACTTCGGAATCACCTTGTCGAGCACCGAGCAGTCGCTGTCGACGATCACCCAGGCGTAGTTGTCGAGCGTCATCTGGGCGGTCGTGCGGGCCTTGATGACGTAGGTGTTGTTTTCGTCCATGTAGCGCTGACCGGAGGTGTTGACCTGCACGCCGTAGCCCGAATTGAGGACGTCGGCGGGGTTCACGTGGGTCTTCCCGAGGATCGGGCCGCTGTGGAACTGGTCCATGTTCACGAACTTCGTGTAGAGCGGCATCGTGAGCGAGATGTTTTCGCCCGTCGTCGACTTCGAGCCGCGAAGCACCATGCGCGTGGCCCAGCCGCCGATGTAGCGGTCGACCATTTCGGGGTTGGCCGAGAAGCCGCCCGTGCAGATGCACACGCCCGCCTTCGCGAGGAAGGACTTCTGGCCGTCCGGCGTGAGAACCTTGACGCCCGTCACGGCGAAGTGTTCGTCGTGGAGGAGTTCGATCGCCTTGTGCTGGAAGAGGATGTCGATGCCGCGCTTCTTGCAGGCTTCCAGGAGCTTTTCCACGAGACGGCCGCCGCCCGTGATGCCTTCGCCCACGACGCGGCAGGTGCGGCCCAGGCGCGGATAGGGCATGGGACGGATCTTGCCGAACTTCACGCCGATGTCGGATTCGAGCCAGTCGATGCCGGCGGAGATGTTGTCCGTGTAGACGCGGTTGAGGATCGGGTCGCCCATCTGCTTGGAGACGTCCATCATCATCGCGTAGAAGTCTTCGGCCGTGTCGGTGATGCCTTGTTCCTTCTGGTGGCGCGAACCCCAGCCGCAGACGGAGCCGAGCGCGAAGATGGCGTTGCCGTCGGGACGGTCCTTCTTTTCCATCACGGCGACGCGGATGCCGAGATCGTGGGCCGTGATCGCGGTGATGAGGCCGGCGGGACCGGCGCCGAGAACGACGGCGTCATAAGCGGTGGAAGCCTTGGGAGCTTCGGCGGCAGCGGCGTTGCGGGTAAGACCGGCGCCGGCGATGCCCGCGGCCGTGCCGAAGAGCCCGGTCTTCAGGAGACCGCGGCGGGTGAGTTCCTTGGACATAACGTGTTTCCTCGTTGGTTCGGACCGCTACGGGGGGGGTGAGGTCCGAAAAGGGTTGTTGCGGCGGGGCTTTCTGTCCCCTCCGATGACGCCGATCAGTATCGAGGAGAACCCTACGTAGGTAGACTTGCGAAATGTCAAAGGTCGGGATCTTCGGAGATCGGGGTTTTCGCGGGTAGGGGAAGCGAAACGCTGGCGGTGAGTCCGGGTTCGGGGGCGTTGCTTCGGAAACGAAGCGTCCCGGCGTGCTGCTCGAGAATGCCGCGGGCGATCCCGAGACCCAAGCCGAGGCCCTCGGGCTTTTCGCTCGAGACCGGCATCGTGAGGCGCTCGAGCGTCTCTTTTGTCACGACGGGACCGTTGTCGCGCACGTCGATCTCCACGCGGCGTCCGTCGTGCCGGACGGCGATCGAGATCTTCGGACTCGGCCCCTTCATGGCCGCTTCGCGGGCGTTTTTCAGAAGGTTCACGATGACGAGCTCGATTTCGAGCGCCGAAACCGAGACCGTCACGTTTTTGTCTCCCGTGATCGTGAGGGGAACGGGCGCCTTGGCGCCGCTCTGAAAGTGGGAGACGGCGTTTTGGAGGATGTCCGAGAGCGCCGTCGGAACCCGTTGGGCGCGGCGGTTTCTCGCGTAGGCGCGCACGCGCTCGACGATTTCCTTGGCGCGCGTCGCTTCGTCGGCGATTGCGTCGGCCGCTTCCGTCACTTCGGGAGAAGGATTCGTGCGCGCGACGAGCTTCACGAGTCCGCGGGCGTAGAGGCGGATCGCGGCGAGCGGCTGATGAAGTTCGTGCGCGAGCATGCTCGAGAGCTGGCTCACCATGGTGTTGCGCTCGAGAAAGAGAAGGCGACGCTCCTGTTCGGCCTCCTTTCGGGCGAGACGGCGCACTTCGAGAGTGCGCTTTTCGAGAAGGCGCTTCGTGTTCTCGAACTGCCAGAGAAAAAGAAGGGCGACGCCCAGAAAGATCAGGATGAAGGGGAAGTATTCCGCAAGGAAGCGCTTCCAGACGGGTTCGCGAAGATAGCGGTAGGGTCCCGTCTTCAGTGCCCGGAAGAGTTTGTCAATCGAGAGATAGTCGGTCGCGACCGCCCAGCTGCGGCCCCGTTCGGTGGGCGTCATGCGCAAAAAGGCGAGCGTCGTCGCCGTCACGGCCTCGGGCGTGACGTGCGGAAGGGCCGCGAGCGTGTGCGCGGGATAGAGGTCGGTCGAGTGCACGCAGGCGCTCTTGCTCTTTTTGGGCGCGAGAATCCTGAGGTCTTCCGCTGCGCTCGGGTCGTTTTGAAGAAGTTCCTCCCAGGCGCAAAGCCGGAGGATCCCCGCGTCGGCAAATCCGTAGCGGATGCGTCTGGCGATTTCGTGCGAAGCGTTCTGCGCGCCGATGAAGGTGCGCGACGAGAAGAAATGGTCCGGATCGTTTCCCGCGAGCGCGATCTCGCCCATGGCGATCAAATAGCCCGAAAACCCCGAGGGACGGTTGGCGATCAGATGGCTGCCCGCCAGATCGCCGATCGTCTGCAGATCGTCGCGGTCGCGTCGCACGAGAAAGGCGGAGCCTTCGTTTTCGTTGGCGTTGACGGAGCCCGGCCCGAGCGTCGTGACGATCGGTTTTGCGCCCGCGTCGGCAAGCCGCACGACGAGCCCCGCGCTCCCGAGAACGAGGTCCACGCGCCGCTCGCGTGCGGCGCGCTCCAGTTCCGGCACGGGCATCGAACGGAATTCCAGATCGTAGTCGGCCGTGAGCGGCGCCGCGGCCCGATGAAGCGCCTCCGTGATGTCGCGGCCGTCTTCGGTGAGCGCGAACTCCGTCACGCCCACGATGAGCTTGGGACGCTCCGACGCGGGCTTGGCGTAAACGAAGGAGATGCCGAGCGAAAGGACGAGAAGAAGGGAGAGGACGGTTTGCATCATTCCCCGTCCGCCACAAGCCGCACGATTTCCGCCACTTCGCGCGGGGTGCGGACGCCGAGTTTGCGAAGAAGATTCGCGCGGTGCGCGTCGACCGTGCGCGGCGACACGCCGAAGCGCTCCGCTATGACGCGGGTGACGAGGCCTTCGGCCACGAGTTTCGCGACGCGCATTTCGCGATCCGTGAGCGTTTCCCAGCGCGCTTTCGCCTCCTTTTCTCCGGGGCCGCCGCGAAGCCGTTCGTGGTGCATGCGGCAGGCCTTTTCGACGGCGCGCAAAAGGCGCTCCTCGTCGACGGGCTTTTGAAGAAAGTCGACCGCGCCCTCGAGCACCGCGTAGACGGCCGTGTCGATGTCGCCGTGGGCGGAGAGAAAGACGACGGGAAGGACGTTTTCCTCGACCTTCAACTGATGCTGCAGTTCGGTGCCCGTGGCGCCGGGCATCTTGAGGTCCAAGACGAGGCAGCCCGGCACCTGCGGGTCGTCCTTCTCAAGAAACGAGAAAGGGCCGTCGTACGAGACGCTTCGCCATCCCTCCACCTTAAGAAAGAAGGTGAGCGCGCGGCGCAGAGCGGGATCGTCGTCGACGATCCGAACGAGCGACGTCTCCTGCAGCATTTCCTTCGTGAGGGTCATCGCGGAGTTCCTCAGAGCACGGTCACGACGTCGTTCAGGGCAAAGCGAGACTTCGGGCGCAAGGCGTTGCGGTCCTCGTCCGAACGGTAGCCGACCGAGACGCCCACGACAGTGTGGAAACCCTCGTCCCGGAAACCGAAGATGCGGTCGACTTCGTCCATGACGAGCCCGCCGAGGCAGGTGGCGTCGAGCCCCATCCCCGCAACGGACGTGAGAAACGACCCCATGGCGAGCATCACCTGCTCGTGCGTCCAGAGACGCGTCGACTCGGGCGTGCGGCAATAGGCGTCGACTGCGGCCTTGCGAAAGGCATAGAGCGCCTCGACGTCCGCCGCCGAATCGTAGCGGCCGTCTTCGGTTTCCTTGGCAAAGAGCTTTTTGAGGTGGTCTTCGTCCAAACGGTCTTTCGCCAAAAAGAGAATGACGAGAGGAGCTTTTTCGACGCGTTCGAGATTGAAGTCCTTCACGGCGGGCATCAGCCGGGCCTTGGCGTCGCGGGACGTAAGAAAGACGAAGCGCCAGGGCTGAATGTTCACGGACGAGGCCGAAAGACGCAGAATTTCGGCGAGCTTCGCGATCGTCCGCCCGTCGATCGCTCGGGAGGGATCGTAGTGTTTGCAGGTGTATCGCGTGCGGGCGAGGTCAAGCATGTCCATGAGAAGCTCCTCTGTGGGAAAGAACCGAAGATGTTGAAGAAATTTGTACCACAACGAAGGAAGCGCTAGAGAAAAACCTGCGCCCGGACGGCGTTTTCGCGCGTTCTTTCGCCTCTTTGCTTGACGGAGGGGGGCAGAATTGCGTAGTTTTTCTGACACACCCCTGTTCAATGAGGAGAATCGTAGTGACCCAATTTCATTCCACTCGGATGACCGTCGCCGCGCTGCTCGCGGGCTGCGGTTCGATGAACCTCGGAGGCGACGCGAAGACCGAAGCCGCCGCCGATGCGGCGCCCGCGCAGGCGCAGCAGACGCCCAACACGATGACGGTTGCGGCGGCCGAGCGCAAAAGCGTGCTCGTCTGCGTCGTAGAGGACCCGAAGCAAAACGTCGAGGCGCTCGAGCGCGCCGTCGTCGAGGGCGTCAAGGCGACGGGCGTTACGGCGCGCGTCGTCAAGGCGGGCGACAACGTCTCCGCCTGCAAGGGACTCCTTACGTACGGCGTCGCCGTGAAGGACGGCAAACTCACCGGCATGGTCTATCAGATGAACGAAGGCAACAAGGTCGCTCTTCGCGCCACCGGTCCCGCCAAGGACGGAAAGATGACGCTGCAGCAGGCGGCCACCTACGCGGCCAACTTCGTGCTCTACTGGCTCAATCCGAAGCCCGCTGCGGGGCAGAAGCCGGCTTCCTGAGAGAGCGTACGGGGCATGGACGAAGAAGCGCAGTCTTCCGCCCCAACCATCGGAATGAGAAAGGGAGAGGTTTTTCAGCCTCTCCCTTTTGCTGTGTTTGCGTTCGGCGGATCAGTGATCCGACTTGATGCCGGCCCCGCACATCGTGATGACGGTGTCGGGTGTCGGTCCGTAGAGTTCGCAGTAGTGACGGTAGGCGGCGAGGTTTGCGGCCGTCGTGTGCTCGCAGTAGATCCCGCGCAATGCCAGGTCGCGGCGCGCTTCGAGGATCTTCTCTTCGGGGGCCGTCACGAAGCGGATGCCGTGTCGGCGGGCCATGTCGAGGATTTCATGACCGCGCATCGGAACGCCGATCGCGATCCCTTCGGCCATGGTGGGTTCGGGCGTGACGCGCACGGGGTCTTCGGAGCCCGCTTCCACGGCGCGCGCGAGCGGGTCGCAGCGTTCGCTCTGGAGCGCAATGATCTGCGGGAAATGGTCGATCGCACCCGAAGCCTCGAGGTGTTCGAGGGCCTTCACGGCGCCGATGAAGAGCGTGCCGTTTCCGACCGGAATCACGAGGTTCGCTGGCATGCGCCCGAGTTCTTCAAAGATTTCGTAAACGTAGCACTTCATGCCTTCGTAGAAGAAGGGGTTGTAGACGTGGTTTGCGTAGTAGGCGCCCTCGTCCTTCACCTTGGCGCGGCAGACGTCGGCGCAGTGGTCGCGCGTGCCGGGAACGACGTTCGCAATCGCGCCGTGCGACTCGATCATGCGGATCTTCGACGGGCTCGTTCCTTCGGGAACGAAGATTTCGCAGCGGATCCCCGCGCGCGCCGCATAGGCCGCGACGGCGTTTCCGGCGTTGCCGCTCGAATCCTGAACGCAGGACTTGACGCCGATCGTCTTCATGTGGGCGACCAAGGTCGCCGCACCGCGGTCCTTGAAGGAGAGCGTCGGCATCGTGTAGTCCATCTTGAGAAGGACGTCGTCGTCAAAGCGAACGAGGGGCGTGAGACCTTCGCCCATGGTGACGTCGCGCCAGGCGTCGCCTTCGAGCGCGAGAAATTCGCGGTAGCGGAACTGACTCCAGGTCTTGCGGTCGATTTTGCTTTCGTCCCACTTCGGGGGCGTGAAGTCGAGTTCGAAGAGGCCGCCGCATTCGCAGGCGGGCGAGAGGGTGGTGACGGGCGTGCGCTTGCCGCACTTCGTGCAGACGAAAGAGAGCTGACTCATTTTTCAGGCATCTCCGCAATGGCTTCGATTTCCACGAGGCAGCCGAAATGGAGTTCCGTCGTCGAGACGACGACGTGGCCGGGCTTGTGTTCGCCGAAAAACTCGGCGTAGACCTCGTTGATCGGGCCCCAGTACTTCACGTCGGGGGTGTAGACGCGGCAGAAGACGACGTCGTTGCGCGTCACGCCCGCTTCCTTCAGAACGCGGTCGACGTTGTCGAGGGCGAGACGCGTATGGTCCTTGATGTCGCCCTTGGCGACTTCGCGCGTGTCGGGGTCGATCGAGAGCTGACCCGAAACGTAGAGCATGCCCTTCGAGATCACGCCCGCGGTGTAGTGGCCCTTGTTTTCTCCGCGGAAGGGAGGACGAACGAATTCCATGTGACTCTCCTTTTGGAAATGCGCCCGGTTGACGGAGGGCGCAAAAAAAGTGCGCCGCACGGTTTTGCGTGCGACGCACCCATTGTAGCGGTGCCTTAGGCCGGAACGAAAGCCTTGACGGCCGCGGCCTCGGCTTCGAGGTCGGTGACGTTCTTGGCGATGCCTGCGCGGATGTCGTCGGTGAGCGGCAGATCCTTCACGATCTCATAACCGCCGTCCTTCGTAATGCAGGGGAAGCCGAAGACGAGTCCTTCGGGAACGCCGTAGGAGCCGTCGGAGGGCACGCCCATCGTCACCCATTCGCCGTTCGAACCCAGCGCCCAGTCGCGCATGTGGTCGATCGCGGCCGAGGCGGCGGAAGCGGCAGAGCTCGCGCCGCGGGCCTGAATGATGGCGCTCCCGCGCTTGGCGACGGTCGGCATGAAGTCGTTCTTGACCCAGGCGTCATCGACGAGTTCGAGGGCGGGACGGCCCGCGACGGTCGCGTGCGTGATGTCGGAGACCATGGTCGGAGCGTGGTTCCCCCAGACGCAGAGGTGACGGATGTCGGTCACGTGCGTGCCGGTCTTCCGGGCGAGCTGCGAGAGGGCGCGGTTCTGGTCGAGGCGCAGAAGGGCCGAGAAGGCCGTGCGCGGCAGATCCGGGGCGTTCAGCATCGCGATGCGGGCGTTCGTGTTGCAGGGGTTCCCGACCACGAGCACCTTCACGTTGCGCGAGGCGGCTTCGTTCAGGGCGCGGCCCTGCGTTTCAAAGATCGAGGCGTTCGCTTCGAGGAGGTCGGCGCGCTCCATGCCGGGGCCGCGGGGACGGGCGCCGATCAGGAAGACGTATTCGGCGCCGTCGAAGGCTTCCGCGGGATCGCGAACGGCCTTCATTTCGGCGAGCGTCGGGAAGGCGCAGTCGTCCAATTCCATCATGACGCCCTTCAGAGCGGCCGAGCTCGTCGGGTTGGGGCGCTCGAGGAGCGTGAGCGACACGGGCTGGTCGGGGCCGAGCATGGCGCCCGAAGCGAGGCGAAAGAGAATCGAGTAGCCGATCTGACCGGCGGGGCCGGTGACGGCGATGCGGACGGGTTGCTTCATTTTTCTCTCCAAACAAAGAAATCGGTTATTCGCACTCGGCGGCGTGAAGCTTCACGACGAGCTGTCGGAAAAGCGGCGCCTTCGCGGGCGTGCGGCGGTCGTCGTAGTGCGTGTGCAGAAGGTCGTGCGCGAGGCGGCTTCCCGGCGTGCCGAGGTACTCCCGGTAGAGGCGCGCGACGTCCGGGTTTTCGTGCGAGGACTTCACCGCCATCGCGGCGTCTTCGTCGTAGACGGCTTCCTGACGAACGGGAAGCGTGCGGCTCCATGCGGGACCGCGGTTCGTGCCGCCCCCGCCGATGCAGCCGCCCGGACACGCCATCACTTCTACGAAATGGTAGGGGGAACGGCCTTCGCGCACAAGCTTCAGAATGCGGTCGGCCTCGCGGATGCCGTAGACGACGGCGACGCGAAGCTTGCCGAATTCATCCGTTTCGACGGTCGCTTCCTTGGCGTTCTTGAGGCCTCGGACGGGTTCGAACGCGAGGTGCGCCGTGCGGGGACCGCCCGTAAGCGCGCAGACCGTGCGAAGGGCCGCCTCCATGACGCCGCCCGTCGTTGCAAAGAGCTGAGCCGCGCCGGTCGCCTCCGTCATGAAGGGAGAGTCAAAGGCGGCGGGCGCCAAGGTCTCGGGCGTGAGGCCGTGCCGCATAAAGAGCGTCGCGAGTTCGCGCACGGTGAGCACAAGATCCACGTCGGGCCCGCCGCCGCGGGAGAGGGCGGGACGCGCGGCCTCGTCCTTCTTCGCCGTGCAGGGCATGATCGAAATCACGCGGATGCGGTCCTTCTTGATCTTGAGCGCCTTGGGAAGCCAGGTTTTGGCAAGCGCTCCGAAGATCCCCTGGGGCGAGCGCGTCGTGGAGACGTGCTCGATCAGATCCGCGGCCGACTTTTCCACGTGGTTGATCCAGCCCGGGCAGCACGAGGTGAACATCGTGTCGGGTCGGTCGAGCCGGTTTTCGCGCTTCATTTTTTCAAGCCGCTCGATGAGCTCCGTGCCTTCTTCGAGAATCGTCACGTCCGCGGACCAGCGCGTGTCGCAGATGAGGTCGGCGCCGAGCTTCTTGAGGCTGGCGATGACGAAGCCCTCGAGATTGTCTCCCGCGGGAAGGCCCATGGCTTCGCCGATCGTGAAGCGCACGGCCGGAGCCATCTGCACGACGGTCGTGACCGAGGGATCTTCAAAGAGTTCGAGCGCGCGTTCACACTGATCCTTGACGGCGATGGCGCCCGTCGGACAGACGAGCGAACACTGACCGCACTGAACGCAACGGTCGGATGCACCCCAGGGCGTGCCGTCAAAACCGACGGCCGCTTCGGTCCCGAAGCCTTCGAGCGTGATGGCGCCCACGCCCTGCACCTGTCGGCAGACTTCGAGGCAGCGAAGGCATCGGATGCACTTGTCGGGTGTGAAGGTGAGGGCGGGGGCCGTCGCGTCGGTGCCGTGACGGTTCACAAAGCGACCCGAGAGACTCGAGACGTCGAGGCCGACGGTCTTCGCGACCGTCTGGAGTTCGCAGTCGCCGTGGCGCGGACATTCGGAGCAGCGCTCGCAGTGGTCGGCAAAGAGAAGTTCCGCCTGGAGCTTTCGCATGCTCCGCAGCTGCGCGCCCGTCGTGCGCACGCGAAGACCTTCCTTCATGCGCGTGTCGCAGGCCGTGACGGTGCGGGTGCGGTCCTTTTCCACGATTTCCACGAGACACATGCGGCAGGTCCCGGGACGGTGGTGGAGCGCCGCGAATTCGCAGAGCGTAGGAATGAAGACCCCTTCGCGGCGGGCGACCTCGAGAATGGTTTCGCCTTCGGTGAAGCGGACGGGGACGTCGTTCAAAAATGCTTTCATTTCCTTCTCCCCGATCAGTCTTCGAGTTCGCTCTTTCCCGGAATGGGACGAAGCGTGGACACGGCAAAGATTCGGTAGCAGCGCATGCAGCGCGAGGCTTCCGTGAGGGCGTCGTCGTGCGAGAGACCGTGTTCGGCCTCCTCCCACGAGGACTTGCGAACGTCCGCCGCCAGATGCGTCTGCTTTTGGCGTGGAACGAGCGGCACTTCGCGGTGCGGCTTTTCGCCTTCGAGCAACTTCGCCTCGCGGATCATGGCGCTCATGCGCTGGCGCGGGATGAAGCCCGTCGCGTGCGTCATGAGGTATTCGTGAATCGAATTCGCGGCGATTTCCCCCTGAGCCATCCCCCAGATGAGGCTCGTAGGACCCGCGGCGGCGTCGCCCCCGGCAAAGACGCCTTCGCGGCTCGTTTCAAGGGCGTCGTTCACGACGATCGTCCCGCGGCGCGAGAGCTCGATCCCGTCGGCTTCGCAGAAGACCGACGTGTCGGTCTTCTGTCCGATCGCGGCGATCACGGTGCTGCAGGGAATGACGAATTCGCTTCCTTCGATGGGCTTGACGGAACGGCGGCCCGAAGCGTCGGGTTCGCCTTCGCGCATGCGGACGAGCTTGATCCCGGTGACGCGGCCGTCTTCGGTGAGGATTTCCACGGGCGCCGTGAGGAAGTCGAAGTCGATGTCCTCTTCCATGGCGGCGGTGATTTCCTCCGGATCGGCCGGGGCCGAAAGGCGCGTGCGGCGGTAGGAGACCGTGATTTTGCCGGCTCCTTTCAAAAGGCGGCGCGCCGTGCGGCAGCAGTCCATGGCGACGTTCCCGCAGCCCACGACCACGATGTCGCCTTCAAGCGTCGGCGTTTCGCCGCGCGACTGTGCATGCTCGACGTCGACGAGAAAGTCGAGTCCCTTGAGATATCCCTCGGCCGAGGTGTCTTCATCGGGGAGGCCCAGATACTGCCCGAGGGCGCAGCCGATTCCGAGGAAGACCGCCTTGTAGCCGCGGTGAAAGAGTTCGTCGATCGTGAAGTCGCGCCCGAAGGTCTGTCCGAACTTGTAGTTGCCGCCCAGGCGCGTGATCACGTCCGTTTCGGTTTCGAGAAGCTTGTTCGGGAGGCGGTAGGCGGGAATGCCGATGCGCGCCATCCCGCCCGCGTGGGCTTCCTGCTCGAAGATGTCGACGCGGTAGCCGCGGCGAAGCAAGTGGTAGGCGCAGTTGATCCCCGCGGGGCCCGCGCCCACGATCGCGACCGAGGTGGAAACGGGGGAGACCGGACGCTCTTCCTTCGGGAAGAAGTCTTCGATTGCGGCGCCCGCTTCGTCGGCCGCGTGGCGCTTCAGTTCCTTGATCCCGACCGCCGTGTCGATCTGGTTGCGAAGACACGCCTTTTCGCAGGGACGAACGCAGACGCGCCCGCAGGAGCCGACCAAAGGATAGTGGCGAAGCAAAACGGTCGTCGCGAGTTCGGGATGACCGTCGCGGATGTAGTCGATGTAGCGCGGAATGTTGACGTGCGAGGGACAGGCTTCGATGCAGGGCGCCGTCGCGACGGCGTAGAAGTCGCGCGTCGTCTCGGGCATCGCGGGAGCGCGGCGCAGCATTTCGGGGAAATATTCGAGCGCGCCCCAGAGCGGTTCGGGAGCGGTCTGGCCGATGCCGCAGAGGCTCGTTTCGCGCATTTGAACAAGAAGGGCGCGGATTCGGTCCCAGTCGACCGATTCACCTTCGCCGCGCGCCGACTTCTCAAGCGCCTCGTCGATGAGGATCGTCCCCATGCGGCAGGGCGTGCAGCGTCCGCAGGAGAGGCTCTCGGCGCGCGCGTAGTACTGACGCAGAAATTCCGCGAGCGTCACGCGCATGTCGAACATCAGAAAGCCCTGCGGACCCGCGAAGCCCGCCACGGGGTTTCCTTGATTGAAGGTGAGAAGCGTCTCGAGGGGGAGCTCGCTTTGCGCGCCGTCGGGGGCGCGGCGACGGTAGTCGTACACCTTCCCCTTCCAAACGCCGTAGATGAGTTCGTCCATACAGGTCTTCCTTGGCGGTCCGATGGTTCTGCCGTCCCCTCCGTACGCGGACGGAAGGGGAGGTAGAAATTTTTATCTATAGAATAAATTCTATTCTAATGGAAAATTTTCTATTGCGGAAGCACGACGCTTCCGCGCCGAAAATTTTCCAAAGCCCGAAGAGTCTAGCGGGGAGCGCGGATTTTGTCGAGCTTCTTTTTCGCCGATCTTCTCGTCTTTGTGACGGATTCTTCGGGAGGAGGGGCGGAATCGGAGCTCGAAGGAAGCCCGCCCGCAAAATCGGCTAGACTTGGAAAAACGGACATAGAAAAAACTCTAGACCCCGAGAGACGTCATGCATCCGATTCTTCTTTCCTACGTTCCCGTCGCCGACATGGTCGCGCGCACCTTCGGCGAAGACTGCGAAGTGCTTCTTCACGACCTCACGACGCCGCAGCATTCGATCGTGCACGCCGCCAACAACCGCGTGACCGGCCGGCGCATCGGCGAGAGCTTCCGAAACCTCGTGCAAAAGGCGCTCTTCAGCGGTGACCGAGGGGAAGGGGAGGACTTCGTCGCCAACTATTACTACGAGTTCGAGGGACGGCTCATCCGCTCCTCGAGCCTCTTGATTCGGGATGAAAAGGGGACGTTGATCGGTGCGATGTGCATCAACGTCGACTGCACGCACCTGCGCGAAAGCATGCGCTGGCTCGATCGCGCGATGCCCGACTTCGACGAGGCGGGGCTTGCCAAAGCTTCCGCCCGCAAAACTGAAACGCCCGTCGAAGGCGACCGCAACGTCCAGAAGATGGTCTACGACCTCATCGATAAGATTCTCGACGAAGCGCGCGACACCGACACGAAGGAGCGGCGCATCGAGGTGATCCGCTTCATGAACGAGCGCGGGATCTTCCTTATGAAGGGAGCGCTCGAGCGCGTCGCCGACCGTCTCGGGATCTCGAAGGTGACGGTCTACAGTTACCTCGACGAAGTGCGGAAGAAATAAATGAAATTACTCTCTATACCTGCGAGCGCAAGGGATTAAGGGTTTTCCCTCTCTGCTTGAGAATCGATTTGTCATCGAATTGACGTAAAGACAGTCCTACAATTAACTGTTACGTCTAACATACCCCTCAAGCAAGGAGAGTAATAATGCTTACGGGTAAACCCACCCCCCCCCCTCAAGGCGCGGACTAACGGTTTCCGCGTCTCTCTTTTGGCCAGCGCCGTCCTTGGTGCTCTGAGCCTTTCCGTTCCGGTCGCGCATGCCGTGACCTTGAGTACTCCGGTAGAGGTCAACGAAAACTGGCAAGCCTTCCAAGTTGTCGATGACGACAAAGATTTCGACCTCATTGCCAATCAGATGCTCGTCCAAGAGAGCGGCGAGCAGACGATTCAGATCGAAAAGACCTTTACGCAGGCCGACTTTGACGCCGTTAAGGCGACGGAAGGTTTCGGCGATTTCGGCAAAGTCGGCATTGAAGGTGACGGTCAGCCCGGCATCCAAGTATCCAGCGCCAACGGTCTTTACATCAACGGTCAAGATACGAAACTGACTGCGAACAACGCGAGCATCGTCCTAAGTTCAGAAGCCCTCTCCGGCAATCCTTATGTGGAAGTCAGCGGTGTCAACCATCGTGAAGGTCAGGCGAGCTACACGGGAGACACCGAGATTCGAGTGAGCAGCAATGCGGTCATGGACGCGGATGAAGAGTCCTACGTTGCCGGCTATCTCATTGAAAATCCCCTCGGTGCCGCTCAATCTCAGCGCGTGGTTTCGTTCGCTGGTGAAACGAACATCAGCGCTTCCGCAACCAATGCGAACGGTCTCGACGTGATCGGTTTTTCGCTGGCGTCGGATGCCGTCGACAACCCGACCGTGAGTTTCGACGGCACTACTTCGGTTTCGTCCTCCAACGCCGCGACCAATCGGGTTTCCTTTGCCCTTTGGATGCACAATTCCGACGGTAATGCTGGTGAGTCCGCTTCGATGACGCTTGCCGACGGGGCTTCGCTCACGCTCAATGCCGAAGGTGGTATCGCTCGAGGTCTTTTCGTGGATCACGGCAATTTCACTTCGAACGGCACGCTTACGGTCAATGCGGAAGCCAATAACAGCAACGACGTGGTCGCAATCTATGCGGCTGACGATGGCAACCTGCAGTTCAACGGCACGACAGTCGCCACAGCTGAAGGGAGCGGTAACGCCTATGCGCTCTTCGTCGGGGCAAACGATTTTGCTGGTGAAGATGAAGCGATCTCCGCTCTAACCCCGACCGTAGCCTTCAATGCTGACAGCACGACGACGCTCAACGGCGCGGTATTTGTCGACCAGGGTATGACCGTCTCTATGGACGGTACGATGACCGTGAACGGCGGACTCGAACTCTCCGGGGCGATCAACGGCACGGGCTCTCTCACTATCGACGGTCAGAAAGCTGATGCGTCGCTTGGAGAAGATGCTGAACTGAACGTCGGTTCCCTGACCCTTGCCAACGTCAATTTCACCAATTCGGGTGAGGTCAACGCGGATTCGATCACGCTGAATCAGGGCGCGGTTGTGACCAACCTTCAGGGCTTCCATACGCCGGAGTTGATCCTTAACGCCGGTAGCCGATACGTTGATTGGTATGACCTTGATGACCCGGAGGATGCCGCCGAATTCAATTCCGGCGTTCTGACGATCGATGGCGATCTTCTTGTTTTTGCCGGCGGTGAACTCGGTGCCGTGTCCAAAAAGGACGGTACGGAGATGAAAATCACCGGCATCAAGATTCTGCCTGATCCGGGAAGCAGTGGAGACGATTCCTGGGTTCGCTTCGCAGCTGGTGAATACAGCTTTGACACTTTTGAAGTCGACGCGGCTGCTTTGGAAAGCGAAGTTGGAGCCCGTCTGCAGGTGACCGGCGGTACGCTGAACCTCGGTACGCTCACCTTGAAGCAGGGTGACGCTTCTGTTACGGGCGGTACGGTCAATGTCGATACGCTTTCCGTTGCCGGCGGCGTGCTCGTTGTCGGTAGCGGCACGGGCGCGGCGACCCTCAATGTTACCGAAAAACTCGGGAATTCGACGATAAATGACATTACCGTCGCCAACAACGGTACGCTTGCGACGAACGTGGACGCCATCGGCTTTAACGCTGTGGGTGAAAACGGCTATGAAGTCTCGGAAGACGTCCATACGGTTGCCGTTGAAGCCGGCGGCACGATGCGTGTTGAAGGCTTTGACGGCGTGACTCTTTCCATCGAGAATCTCGCGAAACTTAAGAAGGCGCTTGCCGGCGAAAACAGCAATGGCTTGCTCGATCTCGTGGGCGACATCACGATTTCGGATCTTCAGATCTCTGAAGACAAGACGGTGTCGGCCAGTGATGTGAAGGAGCTTGGCAATACGACGACGAGCGCGCTTAAGGAAGCTACCGTCACTGGGGTTACGAAGGATGGCATCACGGGTTCCTACAAGGCCGTTGAACTTGCCGAAAACACGGAAGCGTTGTCCGTTTCCTCTACTTCCGGTGCCTTGACGCTCAACGGCTCTGCTGAAGGCGGTGATCTCGTCACCAAGGGTTCGGGTGAAACTGCAACGGCAGCAGGGATTGAAGTTGCCGGCCAGGTAGCAACGATCGGCAACGCCGAAGCAGCCAACAAGGGATCGGTTGCAGGCGTGACTCTGGAATCCGGTGCAACCGTCAACGTCGTCGGTAAGACTGGTGCCACTTTCTCGCTCGGCACCGTTACGACTGCCAAATCCGCCTCGGGCGAGAACGTCGTCAACGTCCTCGGTGCGAAGGCTGAAGCCGAGGAAATTGGCGGTTCCGTCGCCGTCAATGTCGGCAGCTCCGACGTTGCCGGTCACGTGGAAGTCAAGAGTCTGACGACCTCCGGTCTCATCTTCTTGGATCCGGCCTGGAAGGGTGACGACAAGATCGAAGACGGTTCCTTCCTCACGGCGGCTGATGTCGCTGCGAATGGCGAGCTCAATGCCCAGATTGTTGTTGGCCAGAACTCCACCGTTGCCATCGGCGCTACGAAGGACGAGGTGGTTGAATCCTTCGCTCAGACGGGTCTGCGCTACGGTCAGGATGGAGTTACGGCCGTCTTCTACGCCCAGAAGGCGATCACTCTTTCCGATACCGGGGCCATTCTCGTGAACGGCGACCTCACCGAAGCGCCCGACAGTGTGACGGGCGGTACCTTCCAGGTAATGAAGAACGGTCTTGCCGTGATTGACGGCGATGCCATTACGGAGGGTAAGGCTGCGATTACTGCCTCGACCATCGCGTTCGATGCGGGCTCTCACATTCGTGTCGTGGGCCTTGGTGAAAACAAGATGAGCGGTCAACTCTTCTCGGCGACGAATCTTACGATCGATCAGACCGTGCTCGACGATGCCGAAAAGAACAGCGGTATCTATAGTCTTGTCATTAACAAGGACACGGGGTCCTTTACCGCCAAGGAAGTCGCTGCAACCGACGCCTTCCCGACCTTCAAGGGGGTGCGTTTCCTTGAAGCGCTCCGAGGTGTGGGGCTTGACGAAGACGCTGCAGACACTACGCGGGCTTTCCTCTCGCGCCTCAATTACCACGACGGCATGACGGCGAAGCAGGCTTCCGACATCGGCAACCAGGTGATGGCCCTTGCCGCCACGGCGGGCGTCTACAACGTCGCGCTTGATTCGTCCAAGCTCATGAACCGTTCGCTCGAACGCCGCATGACGTTGGCCGACAACTTTGATCGTTCGAAGGGCCTTACGGCCTGGGCCAACGTCTTCGGCACCACGAACCAGGCCGACAGTCTTTACGGCGACGGCGGCTACGACATGGATCTCTACGGCGGCGTCCTCGGCGCCGACGTGGAAGTCGTTCCGGGCGCCGTTCTCGGTGCGGCCCTCACGGTCGGTACGGGCGACGGCGGTTCGAAGGACGCTGCGATCGACGTCGACAACGACGCCGACTTCGTGGGTCTCTCGGTCTACGGCAGCCACCGCATCGGCAACTGCAACGGCATGATCGACATCGGCTGGATGCACACGAAGTCCGACCTCTCCGCGACGGCCTTCGGCATGTCGATCGGCGACGAAGTGAAGGCCGACGCCTTCACGATCGGTCTCGGCGCCGAACACCTCATGAAGTTCGGTTCCGTCAACGTCGTTCCGCATGTCGGCATCCGCTGGACGCGCTTGGACGTCGACGGCTATGAAGGCGCCTTCAAGACCGAAGACGACACCATGAACATCTTCACGCTCCCGATCGGCGTTGCCTTCTCCGGCAACCTCAACGCGGGCGGCTGGAAGCTTGCTCCCATGGTGGACCTCGCGGTCGTGCCGTCCTTCGGCGACGACGAGGCCGAAAGCAAGGTCTACTGGCAGGGTGTCTCCGAAACGGTGAAGACCCAGGTCGTGGACGACGCTCCCTTCCAGGCCTCGCTCGGCATCAACGCCCAGAACGGCAACTGGACGATCGGCGCTTCGTACGACCTTGGCGTCGGCGGCGACGACCGTCTCGACAACGCGTTCACGGTCCGTGCCCGCTACGCGTTCTAACCTCCGTTTCCAAGGATGATCCGCTTCGCAGGGAGCGGTTCATCCCCAAAGACGAATCGGCCCGCTCCCGGTACAGTCCGGAAGCGGGCCTTCTTTTTGCGTTCCGCGGGATCTGGTCTTGGGAGGGCGGCCTCCCGTTTCTTAAGTGCTTATCGGCCGGTGAGAACCTTCGCGAAGGCTTCCGCCGCGTACTCGACGTTGCCGTGATTGAGCCCCGCCACGCAGATGCGGCCGTTCGCGACGCCGTAGACGGCGTACTTTTCGCGCAGTTCCGCCATCATTTCCTTCGTGAAGCCCGTGAAGGAGAACATCCCCTTTTGTCCGATGACAAACGAAAGGTCCACGCCGTGGCGCTCGCCCGCTTCGGCAAAGAGTCGGCGCATGAGCACCATGCGTTCGCGCATTTCGTCGACTTCCTTGCGCCAACGGGCTTCGAGTTCGGGGTCGGCGAGGACTTCCGCGACGACGGCGCCCGCGAACTTCGGAGGATTCGAATAGGTGGAGCGAACGAGGCTCTTCAAAATGGATTCGACCGTGCGCTTTTCCTCATTCGAGCGCGTGAGGACGTGCAGGGCCCCGGCGCGCTGACCATAGAGTGCAAAGTTCTTCGAAGAGGACGCCGCAACGAGCGCCGCGACGCCTTCGTCGGCGAAAAGGCGCGGGGCGTAGCCGTCCTCGTCGAGTCCGTCGCCCAATCCCTGATAGGCGATGTCGAGAAGCGGGAGGAGATTGCGTTCCTTCACGATTTTCACGACTTCGCTCCAGGCGTCCTTGGGGAGGTCCACGCCCGTCGGGTTGTGGCAGCATGCGTGGATGAGAACCATCGTATTGGCGGGAAGGCTCGAAAGCGCCGAGCGCATGCCGTCGAAGCGAAGCCCGCCCTTGGTGCGGTTGTAGTAGGGGTAGGTGGCGACCTCAAGCCCGGCGAGCTTGAAGATCGCGATGTGGTTCCCCCAGGTGGGGTCCGACACGACGACGAGTTTTACGCCGAGAACGTTTTTCGCAAAGAGCGCCGCGAGGTAGAGCGCTCCCGTGCCGCCGATCGTCTGCACGGTGGCCGTGCGCGCGGAGAGCGCCGAAGAGAACACGACGCACGCTCTCGTTGTAGGCGGGAAGGCCCGACATCGGGATGTAGGCGTGGGGTTCGCGGCGCGCGAGAACGCGTCGGGTGGCTTCCTCCACGGTCGGAAGGAGCGGCATCACGCCCGCGTCCGTGAGGTAGGCGCCGACCGTGAGGTTCACCTTTTCGGGGCGCTCGTCCTTTTGAAAGACTTCGTTGAGCCCGAGGATGGGATCGTCGGGCCGGGGTTGAAGTTGGGAAAAAAGTTCGTTTTGCATGAATGCCGTCCTCGTCGTGCAAAGTGAAAGTTCCTCCACTATACGGCGCGGCGGGGACGGACGGTGTGTCGTGCAAAAAGAAATTTCTCCTTTTGCGCGGCTTCTCAAACCGACTGAGACGTTTCGCCTACGGTATTCTGAGGAACCGCGAAGGAGGAGACCTTCGAAGGCTTTACGCCGCGGGTTCGAGCACCTTGATGATTTCCGCTTCGATCGCAAGGAGCGTCGCTTCGTCGCGCAGCACGGGGCCGTCGATGAGGAATACGTCTTCGACGCGCTCGCCGAGCGTCGTAATTTTCGCCGTCTGCAGGTTGATGTTGTGCCGCGCGAGAATCTCGGAGATGTCGTAGACGAGTCCGAGACGGTCCGTGCAGATGACGTTCAAAAGCCAGGCCTTTCCCGAAGCGGTCGGAACGATCGTGACCATGGGACGCGTCGGGAAGTGGCGAGAGCGGCGCGAGAGCTTGCCGCGGCGGGGTTTGGGGATGAGGTTCGAGACGTTGAGCGCCTCGGGGAGCTCGCGCTCGATTTTCCGGGCGGTGCGCTCGGGCGTGTCGTGCTCGAAGGGATCCGTCACAAGGAGCGTGTCGAGCGCCCAACCGTGCTGCGTCGTGTGGATGCGCGCGTCCATGATCGAGAGGCTCTTTGCGCCGAAGTAGGCGACCATGCGGAGGAACAGGTCCTTCTGGTCGGGCGTGTAGACGAGCACCTGCAGGCCGCCTAGCGTCGGATGTTCGCGCACGCGCACGAGCGGCGTGCGGTCCTCAAGGTGCCCCGCCGTCGAAAGGGCGTGCCAGACGATGTCGTCCGTCGTGTTGCGAAGGAAGTAGACGACGTCGAGTTCGCGCCAGAGCGCGTCTCGCTCGGCTTCGGAGAGCTTGCCTTCGAGTTTTGCGCACACTTCTCGGCGCCGTTCGAGAACGGCGGTCTTGGGGGTCACCCAGGTGCCCTTGAGGCGCGAGAGCGTGGTGCGGTAAAGCGCCTCGAGAAGCTGCGCCTTCCAGGGGTTCCACACCTTGGGACTCGTCGCGCGGATGTCGGCGACCGTGAGGAGATAGAGGGCGTCCAAACGTTCCTTTGTCTTCACGACCTTCGCGAAGGCGTCGATCACCTGCGGGTCGGAAATGTCGCGCTTTTGCGCCGTGAGGCTCATCGTGAGGTGTTCGCGCACGAGAAAGCACATGAAGTCGATGTCTTCCTCGGCAAAGTGCATGGAGCGCGCCCAGGCTTCGAGGCGCTTCGCTCCGATTTCCTCGTGCCGGCCCCCGAGGCCCTTTCCGATGTCGTGAAAGAGGCCCGCGATGAGAAGGCGCCAGTTCCGGTCGAGCCCCGCCATGATGTCCGAGCAGAAGGGGTATTCGTGCGCGAAGTCGCTTCGCGCAAAGCGGCGGATGTTCCGAACGACGCGAAGCGTATGCTGATCGACCGTGAAGATGTGGTAGAGGTCGTGCTGCATCTGCCCGACGATGTGCCGGAAAGGCAGAAGATAGCGCCCGAGAATCCCCCAGAGGTTCATCTGCTTCAGGGCGTGGTAGGTACCGCGCGGGAGCTGCAGGATCTTGAGGAAGGTTTCGTGGTTCTTCGGATCGTTTCGGAAGTCGTCGTCGATCCCGAGGGACGCGTGCCAGAGGGCGCGCAGAAGGCGCGTCGACATGCGCTTCAACTCCATGTGCTCGGCAAAGACGAGGAAGGTCTCGAGCATGGCGCTCGGACGCTTTTCAAAGAGCTTCGGGTCGTCGATGTCCATTTCGTCGCCTCGGGCCGTAAAGCCCGGCGCGATCGGAAGAACCTTCGCGCCCGTCATGTCGCCGAGAAGGCGGTCGGAGAGCGCATAGAGTTGCAGCTGCGACATCTGAACGACCTGCTGGGCGTTTCGGTAGTAGGCCTTCATGAGGCGCTCAGAGGCGCGCATGGGGCCGGCCGGCAGCCACCCGAGGCGCTGTGCGAGCGCTTCCTGCAGGTCGAAGATCAGACGGTCTTCGTGGCGCTTTGCGCAAAGGTGCAGGTTGATGCGAAGGTGACTGAGAAAGTCGTGGACGCGGTAGAGCGTTTCGACTTCCTCTTCGGAGAGAAGCCCCGACTTCGAGAGGTCTCGAAAGTCGGTCGCGATGTGCGCGGCCTTCGCGCACCAGAGAAAGACCTGAATGTCGCGCAGGCCCCCGGGGCTCTCCTTGATGTTGGGTTCGAGCGAATAGGGGGTGTCTTCGTAGCGCTGATGGCGCCGCGCGAGTTCGAGCATCTTCTTCTGAAAGAAGTCCTTGGCGTCGAGCTGAGCGTGAAAGCGCTCGAGCGCACGGGTGAGAAGCGCTTCGTCTCCGCGCAGGAGACGCTCTTCGAGGTAGGTCGTCGCAACCGACACGTCGCCCGCGGCCTCTTCGAGAAAGGCCGTTTCACTTCGCACCGAGGCGCCTACGGGGAGGCCGAAATTCCAGAGCTCCGCAAGGAAATTCGAAATGCGCTCGCCGAGCGCCGCATCCTCCGCGAGCTTGTCCTCCATGAGAATGAGGAGGTCGATGTCGGAATAGGGATAGAGCTCTTCGCGCCCGCAGCCGCCCACGGCGACCAGGGCGAATCCTTCGCGCGGGAGATCGAAGAGGTCGGCGAGCGCCGTCAGGGTGCGGTCGAGCGCACGGCTGTGGTCGCGCAGAAAGTCGCCCGCGTGGAACTGACCACCGGTCTGCGGCGGGGCGAACTGCTGGCGCTCCAATGGACGGACTTGGACATCGAAAACCGGACGCTCACCGTCACGAAACAGGTAAATCGAATCAGTGGGGAACTGGTAGTCAGTCCGCCGAAAACGAGAAATTCCATCCGCACTTTAGCCATTCCCCAGCAGGCAGTCGATCTGCTGATTGCCGAGCACAAAAAGCACCCTCGCAACCCATATCTGTTCCCATCGCCCAAGACCGGAACCATGTATGACCCGGACGCTTTTCGGCGGACGCATGACAAAATTCTGAAGGCCATCGGCGCGGAACATATCCGGTTTCATGATCTCCGCCACACCTTCGCCACGCTGTCCCTGAAAAGCGGGGTAGACGTGAAAACGCTGTCCGGTGCGTTGGGCCACTACTCGGCGGGGTTCACGCTAAACACCTACACCCACGCCACGGCGCAGATGAAGCAGGATGCCGCAGACACCATCGGTGGGGTCATCAGCCAGCAGATGCGGTAAAAAAACAGGGCCAGACAGAAAAATTCCTGTCCGGCCCTGTCCGGTACTTTCCGGCCCTGTCCCCGTGTGGGTCAGGTTGTGAGTCTTGGAAAGACGCCGAAAATTAAGCGCCTTAAAAAGTTGCGGATTACGAAAGAAAATCACCGGAATCAAGCGGTTAATGTTCATAGGTACACAATGTGACCTATGGGGCAAACCGGACGGTACAGGGCACGAAAAATAAGTCGAAGGAAATTTACTCGACTTATTTTTATGCTTTGATCCCAGTTTATTTGAGCGGCAATAACTCAATAGGCTTCCATTTCCAGCCGCATCCGCATGACAGTCACACCGTCCAGCAGCCGGTAGCAGTAAAGCATACCCCCAATGCTGCGTATCCAGTATTGGGGGTATGCTTCACAATGCTGTTTTATATCATTATGCCTTTTGCGAGGGCTGCTGAGATGGGATGTCGCATGACAAAGCCTTCTCGATCATGTCTGCTTTTTGAGGCCGTCCCATCAGGCGATAGTATTTGCACCATAACTGCGGCGATTGCAGCGGGATGACTTCTGTTCCAAGCCGCATTTTCTCCACGATCTGATCTTCACGCAGAGAACAATCATAGACCGTTCCCTCGTGCACGATCACAAAGCCAGCCATGACATCGACCTCGATAGAATCTATGAGGAACTCCATAAAGGCCTTTGTCCGGTACATGGGATTCGGCATGGGGTCAGGTGGACAGAGCTCGCCCATTTCCGATAAAATCCTGCGGACACATTCCGCGTCATGTTCGGAAACCAGCAGATCAATGTCATGAAATTCAGATGTGATCCCCTTGAAGTACAGCAGCATCGACGCGCCCAAGGCCCACTGCACATGGGCCTCGTTCAGCCGGTGCGCGATCTTCTGCAGCAATTCGATTTTCTTTTGTTTTTCCATCATGCTGCACCTCACTGATTGGAACCGGAGCCGGACTCCGCGAGCTTACGTTCACGCCGATACTTTACCTCATCAGGTATGGGCTTGATATCGCCCGCTTTCGTAAGCGCCTGCTTGGTGAGGACGGGGCCGATCAATTCATAGATCAGGACAGCAAACAGGGTGATATTGCGAATCAAGTCACCCTCGGGGCCGAGCTGCCGCGCGGTGATGCACATACCAAGCGCGACACCGGCTTGCGGGAGCAAGGTGATCCCAGATACTTGCATACGGGAGGGGCGCAATGAGTCAGGCGTGTGCTGATGAGGGCACCGTAGTATTTGCCAAGAGAGCGAAACAGGATATATACAACGCCAATACCAACAATGGCCGCCTCGGTAAAAACGTGCAATTCAAGCTCTGCGCCGCTGACCACAAAAAAGAGTGCGAATAACGGCGAGGTCCAGCGATCCGCCTTTTCCATCAAGTCCGCGGATAAGGGGCAGAGGTTGCAGAAAACTGTCCCCAGCATCATGCAGACCAGCAGGGAGGAGAAGCCCACATGAACCGGCCCAATGGAGAACTTGATCATGGAAAGGGCAACCATGAGGAATACAAACGCAATGGTCAGATTCAGCCGGTTTGTATTGGAATGGAAAAGCTTTTCTAACTGAGTCAGCAGCCAGCCGCTGACCGCTCCCAGCAACAGGGAGGCCGCGATTTCGATGAGTGGGTCTACCAGAATGGATACGAAGTCGACCACTCCGCTGGACAGCGTGCGCGCGATCCCAAAGGAAATGGCGAAGGCCACAAGGCCGACCGCATCGTCCAACGCGACAACGGGCAGCAGCAGATCAGTCAGCGGGCCGCTGGCCTTATATTGACGCACGACCATCAATGTGGCAGCCGGCGCGGTTGCGGTGGAAATGGCGCCAAGCGTGATGGCTTGCGCTACGGAAAGCTTGTCCGGGATGAGAATGTGCAAAAGAAGCAGCGCCGTATCGACGCACAGCATAGCAGCAAGTCCCTGGAAAACGCCGACAACGACCGCTTGACGTCCGATGTGCGTGATCTCTTCCAGCCGAAATTCATTACCGATCGCAAACGCGATAAAGCCAAGAGCAACTTGGGAAACCAAGGTCATGAGATCCACCGCTTCCATGCTGATGAAGCCAAGCCCGTCTATGCCCAGGGAGCCTAAGAAATACGGTCCAATGAAGATACCGGCTATCAAATAGGCTGTAACATCGGGCAATTTCAAGGATTTCACAACACGGGTCATTAAGAGGCCGGCAAGGACGGCAATAGAAACAGATAAGATGATTTGCATGGTGTGTAGTTCCTCTCAGGTTGAATTGTTTCTGCAGTTTCTCAAAAAGCTGCAGGAGTGGTATCAATTTTAAGGTTCAGGCAGCTTGCCTGTATCCGAGAATCCTCAGATACAGGCAAACTGCCTCTTATTTTAATATTCCTTTTTCTCACCGCGCTGGTGATGCAGTTTGAAGCGTATGCGGAAGATCCTCATGTGCATAAATTCGGTCACACGATGACCAAATTTGCGCCACGCTCCATAAATGCGTTCTTCTGCTCTTCAGAGATCCCCCGGTCTGTGATAATGCAGTCGACTTCTTCTATGGGGCATACCCTCACCAGACTCGCGCGACCGAATTTACTTGAGTCCGCATAGACCACGGTGCGTCTTGCGGCATGGCGCATCTGATTTTGTACGCTTGCCTCGCTGAAGCCAAGGTCCGTACAGCCGATAATGGGGTCAATTCCGCTGGCCGACATGAAGTAAGTGTCGATGTGGAGACTATCCTCAAGAGAAAACATGGGATTTACAATGGTATATTCGTCCTTGTTCAGAACGCCGCCGACCAAGATGATGGTAAAGCCCGGAACATCGGAAAGGAGCAAAGCGTTTTGAATGGAATTTGTGATAATGCTCAGCTTTTGAAAACGTCCTTTCAGGGCTACCGCCATCAACTGACTGGTGCTGCCATAATCCAGCGCGATCACCTGGTTTTCCTCGATCATGGATAGCGCATATTGGACGATCGCTTTCTTCTGTTCAACGTTTTGCGTCTTGCGGGTGCTCAATGTGATGTAGCCGGGGGTGATCGCAGAATCCCTGTCGCTTGCGGGCATAGCACCGCCGTGTACCCGCGTAAGCTGTCCGGCCTTTTCCAAATAGTCCAGATCCTTCCGAATCGTTTCAGAAGATACGTCCATGCGTTTGACGAGATCCGCGGTGTGGACGGTTCCGTTTTCTGCAAGGATAGACAGTATGATATCGTGCCGCTGTTGTTGTAGCATCGATGCGCCTCCTCTGTTGTCGAAAATCTGCATGGATATTTTAAGACGATTATAACACAAAAAAAAGATTTGAAAAGAGGAAATGCAAAAAAACGCAAGAAAAAATATGGCATTTTCTGTGATTAGAAAAGCAAACGCAGAAAATACCATGATTATCAACAATTTATCTGGTGAAAAATTGGATATTATCATGGTTTTTGTTGCGGACAGTTGGTTTTACTTGCAAACGCAACAAAAAGCAATTATACTAAACGTGCGAACACCGCTGAGCTAAAATGTCCTTGAGAGGAAAGCGTGGCAGGGTGAAAGGAGAATGAATAATGAGTAATGAAACAAAAAAGCAAATCGCAAAAGCAGCGCCTAATCGTTGGTTAGTATTTTGCATCCTCACTTTTTCTGGTGGTATTGCGTTTAAGCTCTCCAGCATGAAGGATATGTTCTATGTTCCTATGCAGGAATTCATGGGACTGTCGAACACTCAGATCGGCGCGGCCCTGAGCGTATATGGCATCGTTCAGACCATCGGCCTGATTGCAGGTATTTACATCTGTGATATTATTAGTAAGAAGTATATGATCGGCGGTTCGCTGATCGGAATCGGCGTTGTCGGATTTTACATCGCAACGTTCCCCGGCTATTATGGCTTCCTGCTGGCCTTTGGCGTCCTTGCCATTCTGGGCGAGGTGACCTACTGGCCCGTTCTGCTGAAGGCCATTCGCCTTTTGGGTGATGAAAAGACGCAGGGCAGAATGTTCGGCTTCCTGGAAATGGGACGCGGTGTTGTTGACGTGATCGTGGCTTCTTCGGCTCTGGCCGTATTCCGGGCTATGGGCGAGGGCGCCGCAGCTCTGCGCGGCGGATTCATTTTCCTGTCCGTGGTCACTATGGTGGCCGGTGTGCTGTGCCTGATCTTTGTTCCGCACGATGAAAAGTGCGTCGGCGAGGACGGCAAGGAAGTCAACAAGGCAGAGGCCGCTTTCTCCGGTATGATGCAGGCACTGAAGAGTGTTGATATCTGGGCGGTTTCTCTCAACGGCTTTGTTGTGTATTGCATTTATTGCGGCCTGACTTACTTCATCCCCTTCCTCAACAAGATCTATATGCTGCCTGCCACCGCAGTTGGCATGTACGGAATTGTCAACCAGTATGGTCTGAAGATGATCGGCGGCCCCGTTGGCGGCTTTATGTCCGATAAGGTTCATAAGTCCGCAGCCAAGCACATTCGGGTCGGCTTCGTTGTGTGCATTGTGGCAATGGCTGTTTTCCTGATGATCCCCCACGAGGCTCTTGGCCAGAAGGGTATGTGGATGCTGGGCGCTGTCTGCACCCTGACCTTTGGCGCTATCGTATTTACCATGCGCGCGGTGTTCTTTGCTCCTATGGATGAGGTCAAGGTCCCCCGTGAGATCACCGGCGCGGCTATGAGCATGGCGTCCCTGATCATTTATCTGCCGAACACCTTTGCCTATGTGATGTACGGCAATTTCCTGGATCGCTTCCCCGGCATGACGGGCTTCAGAATCGTGTTCTCTGTGATGATCGGCTGGGCAGTTGTCGGTGTCGGTGTTTCTACGTTCCTGATCCGCAGAATCAAGAAGCACCAGAAAAACGCGTAATTAGGAGGGAAAAAACTATGAAAGATTATCAGGGTTTCAAGAACAACGGAAACTGGTACAAGGGAAACCTCCACAGCCATACGACGGTTTCTGACGGTAAGATGACGCCGGAGCAGTCCGTAGAGGTTTACAAGGAGCATGGATACAATTTTCTGGCGCTCTCCGAGCATGATATTTACACCGACTATCGCAAGCAGTATAATACAGATAATTTCATTATGATCCCCGCCATCGAAGCCAGCGCGATCCTGTATCAGGAAGAAGGCAGCAGCAAGCGGCTGGAGATCCATCATCTGCATGGTATTCTCGGTACCAGCGAGATGCAGAAAAACGCCAAGGCTCCGCTGTTCACCCACATGGAGCACGTTCCCCCGCAGAAGCATTACGGAACCTGGCGCGGACGGGAGATCTCTCAGGAGATCGCGGATATGCTGCGTGACCGCGGCTGTGTGGTAACATACAATCATCCGATCTGGAGCCGCGTGACCGAAGAAGAGTTTATTTATACGGAAGGCGTACAGGCACTGGAGATTTTCAACTACAACACGGTCCTGGAGTCTAACACCGGCTACGATGTCACGTATTGGGACCGTATGCTCCGGATGGGAAAGAAGATCAACGGTTTCGCCAGCGACGATAACCATAACGAAGGCTTGTTTGAGGACTCCTGCGGCGGCTGGATCTGCGTGCAGGCTCCCGAGCTGACGCATGACGCGATCATCCAGAACTTCCTGGACGGCAA